>AHKK01007488.1_pt1 | contig 7834 bp, 9 predicted proteins | sample 412088 | NCBI WGS metagenome assembly AHKK01 (sample SAMN00138729, study PRJNA73973) | sediment metagenome | reverse complement strand
ACCTTCCTCCTCATCACCATATACGCAACCGTAGGTGTTCGGTTAAGTACGACTCAACTTAAATAAATAATGATCCATAAAATAATATAACAACACATTTCCGACACTAATTTACACTGATTTATCTTTTTTGTTTTTATTTTTCATACGACGTTTTACCGTCACAGAGCAGAGCGACCAAAGTTAATTAGAAGTTTGTAATTTTCATCTGCGTTAATCTGTGTTAATCTGTGTCCATAAAATACTTTTTGTATGTCTTTTCTTTTGGTTTTGTGGACCATAAATACTTAACCGAACACAGATGTATTGCTGTTGGGTAACCATGAGATTTTACAGATTTACACAGATTTTTAATTGTTAATGAAAAGTTATTTATGTACTCAGAGTCAATATTATTATTGGTGATAGAAATGGGAGAGTTGCTGTTAAGGGTTCCATATGATGTAAGAAGGGAATTTGAAATGGTATTTGGGAAGAAGGTTACAGATGCAACGTGGCAACTATTGTTTTCCAGGTTTTTAAACGAAGAATTAAGAGAAAAATCGGATAGAATAAAGAGAATAGAATCTATTGTATCCCGGTCCAAGTTAACGGAAAGGCAGGCAAAGGAACTGGCTGACGAGGTAAGTTTATCGATAGCAAAAAGATTTCTTAGTTCTGCAGGCATAGAGTATTCAGAGGAAGAGTTGAACAGATAAGGTGGATAAATGCTTTTAGTTGTTGATTTTAGCGTTGTATTTTCAGCATTGGTAACGAGAAGCAAATCACGTCTTGTTTTTGAATAAAACGACGTATTCCATAAATTTGAGTTTATCTCAATGCAATATATGTATTCAAGTTTATTTAAATAAAAATTATTATATTTATATTTATATTTATATACCAACAATATCCTGTGTATTAACAGAATTTTGTGGAGGCAATAAGATGGCGACACTAACTGTGTCAATACCGGATGAATTAAAGAAGAGAATGGACGAACATCCTGAGATCAACTGGTCAGCCTTTCTGAAGGAAAGGTTTGCCAGGAAGGTTGAACAGTTAAGGAAATTCGAGGAACTGGTAAACAAGGGGGAGATATAGAAAATGCCGACCATAACTCTATCCCTGTCGGAAAGATTTAAGTCGGAAATAAAGCAATTTCCCTGGGTTAACTGGTCCGAAGTAGCGAGAGAGGAAATCCGGAAGAAGGACATATTTGAAAGATACATCAAAACAGGGGAACTGAGTGATGAAGACTGGATGTTCTGTGAGAGAATAGACTGGCATCCAGTAGATGAACTGCCTTTGAAGGAATCCTTTGTTAAGGAGTTAGAGAAGGCAAGGGATGAGCCTTCTGGCAAGTCCATGACCTTAGAGGAACTGGATGAGTTAATGGGATTAAAATGACATGACATTTAATTTCATTATCTCTCCCAAACTCGAACGCCTGCTTGACAAGCTCGCTCGTAGGGACAAGGCACTCGCCATCACAGTCAGAAAGAAGATCGATCAGATCATTAACAGCGATGAAACATCCATCCAGCATTTCAAGAATCTCCGGGGAGATCGCAGCGATTATAAACGAGTCCACATTGGAAGTTTTGTTCTTACCTTCCAGATCAAGGAAGATACTATTAATTTCAAAAGATTCACTCATCACGACAAGGCTTACAAGAGGTGAAGTCCATTGCGATTTTTCTAAACCACAGATTTCCACAAGATTATTTTTTTCTGTCTAATCTTGTAAAATCTCGTGGTTTATTTCTCTCCTCGTCAGAATCTGCGTCTAAATGTTCATCATAACATTCATAAATAAGCCTGGTTTGTCCATGTCGTCCCATTAACTGCTGTTATTGTCAAATTTGCCTTGCCTGTTGTGTTGAACCTAACAGTCCAATTTCCACCAACGGTGGGATAACATTGAACATTAATTATGGCTGGATAGATAGGTCATCGTTAATTCCTCTTCCATGGATACCCCCAAAAACGCGAGAATTCTCACCATCTCCCCCATTCCTGATTTTCCCAAAACTTCTTTCCTTCAATTTTATTTTTGCGTTTTCTATCGTAATCTTTATCTCTACTCGCTCATGCTACACCGCAAGAATCATCACGATCTTTGTATAGACAATACCAATGAAGATAATAAATAGTATCGCGGTCATCGTGGTATACCGCATCCTGAGCCTTCTGAGCACAACGTAGGTGCCCTCCGCCAGCACTGGCTCGCTAAGCTCGAGGAAGATGAGCAGAATGATTAGAACAATGGAAATGACCAACCCGACATTCAAGCCCTCGTCAACAGAGCCAAAGGAGCTCTCGTAATATGTGGATGAAGCCATGAACCCCATCACAGACGTTGAGAAAGAAGCGAAAGAGACGAAGCTGGTCATTATCTGCGGCGGGTATGCGGGCAGCGAAACGATCTTCTCGCATGTTATGCCTTCTGATTCTGCATGCACAACGAAGTTCACCTGCTCGCCGAGTTCCAGTGGATTCTTATACACATACTGGTATGTTTTGCTCGTATGCGGTCCGAGTGTGGAAGTGCCATGCTGAATAAGTTCGCCATTGGCATAGAAAGAGTATTCAATGGTGGTTGCTTCAGAAGTCGGGTTATTCAGCTTGAAGGTGCATATTATCGGCTCGTCCGCTCTTGGAACTTCCGGGATAACAGCTATCTCCACGAGATCGGAGCCAGCCATTGTAGTAAGGCAGAAGCAGCCGATGACCATAATTGCAAGCCAAACGATGATGATTTTGATTTTCACTTTTTACGGCCCAATCTTTATTTTTTTCGTTCCTTCCTCAAGACGAATCAACTCTTCTATCAACGATTTACCGTGTTCTGAAAGTCTGTAGTACGTTGCACCAATATCCCCTATTATATCCACGAGCCCCATTCCAAGCAGAGAGTTTGACTCATCAAATCGGTGGTTCATCCCGCGCAGCCCACCAAGGATATTCGTCGGCTCGATTTTGATATTTCTGCCGATTTCCGCGGGATACGACTCCTCCGGATAGATTTTGTACAAATACATCGCAACCTCGGTCCTCACCCTGCTCCTTCTCAGCGAGCGCAATACATGTATCCGCATCGCGAATACAGCATTCACTTCCGCCTTCGCTTCCCTTTCCCCCACCGCTATCTTTTCGCCTTTCATCTTCGCTATCTATTCACCCACCTATGTATGGGTATATGCAGGTGTGTATAAAAAGCCTTCCGGTTTTTTTGCGATTACGTGGTCATCAGAAATTAACATGAATTCGTAGCACTCGAAAAATCGCAATGAAAAATAATTATTGACACATATTAACGCAGATTGACACAGATGATGAGAATCAACACGGTTAAACTAAAATAAATCTGCGTAAATCTGTGTAAATCTGCGTCCTAAATTAAATAGAAAGAAGCTATACTTTATATACAACTGAGTAACATATAACGATGATTAACGTGTTAAAGTCATCTTGAAGGTGCCATATTCAAGCTTTCAATCAACGATTTACCGCGTTCCGAGAGCCGATAGTATGTCGTATCTTCAAGCTCTACTTTCTCTACGATTCCTCTCTCGATGAGCGAATTTGACTTGTCGAACCTGCTGCCCATACCTCGCAGTCCGCCCAAGATATTCGTCGGGTCAATCCCGATATTTCTGGCGATGTCCGCTGGATACGATGGGTTCGGATAGATTTTATACAAATACATTACTATCTCGGTTCTCACCCTGCTTCTTCTTAGCGAACGCAATACCTGTGGCCCGAATCGTTGAATCTCGCTCATTTTTCCCTGTTCCTATTCTCGCTCTTTCTTAGCAGCTATCAGCTTTCCCAATATAGCGGACAGGTTTTTTACGGTGAATGGTTTCCACAGGTATTCATCGGCTCCCGCTTCCATTGCCGCTTTCTTATGCTCTGACGTGCCCAATGCACTGACGACTACTATAGAAGCATTTGGGTCATACTTTTTTATCTCCTTAGTGGCTTGAATGCCATCCATTTGCTCCATCACCAGGTCCATAGTAACGATGTCCGGCTTCGGCTCCAGTTCTTTATACATCCTTACTGCTTCTATTCCATTTACGGCAACGCCTACAATTTCGTATTCCTCGGGGTCCAGCATATCCTTTATCATTTCGCTCATGTAAGGTGCATCTTCCACAATCAATAATCTCTTTTTTTGCTTTTCCATTTTTTCCCCTCTGTTTTAATATTTAATGTTATACAAATAACTTTTTTCCCCATAAATATATGGTTACATTCATTCAATTTCGCCTTTTTGGCAATGTGAACCAGAACTTTGAGCCCTTTCCGAGTTCGCTTGTAACCCACACCCTGCCCCCATGCAGCTCTACGTATCCCTTGACGATGGCTAAACCCAATCCAAGACCTCCTTTTCTTGTCAATGAGGTGTCAACCATATAAAAGCGTTCGAAAACCATGGGCAGGCGCTCCTCGGAAATCCCAATACCCCTATCTGCAACACAAACACGTATTTCCTCCTTCCTGTCTTCAACTACGATGTCTATCCTGCCTTTCTCACCTGAATATTTAATCGCGTTTGAGATCAGATTATCAAAAATAGCCGTTATCTTCTGCTTATCACCCTCAACTTCCGTTCCTTCGGGAACGACAGTAGAAATCGTTTGTTTTTTCGCATCTGCCTGCGGTTCAAATCGCTCGAGCACGTTATTCACGATTTCTAGTATTGACATCTTCTCTAAACTCAGCTCTGCCTTTCCAGCCTCGAGACGCCTGACTTCTAACAGGCTTTCAATTAGCTCTTCAAGTTGCGAAGCACTCTCCTCAATAATACGAACATATTTTTTCTGTTTCTCGTTGAGCTCGCCCTGCTCCAACAAACTGGCATAGCCGACAATTGGAGCCAGAGGACTCTGCATCTCGTGGTATGCCACGTTAAGAAAATTTGTCTTCATTTTATCCAGTTCTCCCAATTTTTTTATAAGCCGTTCTCGTTCGTCATCCAACCGCTTTCGCTCGGTGACATCTCGCATGGTCCCCACAATCTTCACAGGAGTGCCAGAGGCATCAGTTACGACTTTCACGGTGAAAGAGCTCGTCACTGCTCTGCCCGTCTTGTGTCGCAAAACGACCTCGTAATCGTTCAGGCTACCCCCAAGGCGCAGACGCTCCAGCAGCGCCGCTCTCTGCTCGGGATACACGTAAAACTCGGCCAGTGAGCGGCCCAGCACCTCTTCAGGGGCGTAGCCACTGAAGCTCTGAATGGACGGAGTAATCTCCAAAATCGTACCATCCATCGCCACCTCGGCATAAACATCCTGAATGCTCTCGAAAATGGACCGATACCTTTCTTCGCTCTCCCGCAACGCCTCCTCTACTCGTTTGCGCTCAGTGATGTCACGAGCAATGCCACAGAGTCCTATAACTTCACCTGAATTATCACGCATCGGCACCTTAATGACGTGGAAAGAAAACAGAACCCCTTTTATCTTCTTAGTGTGCTCTTCTTCGACGATCTCCCCTTTAAGGACATGAGAATCCACTTCCCTGATGTGTAGCGCAGCTTCCTTATCGAAGAGATCATCATCTCTTTTTCCGATTATTTTTGAGGCAGGAAGACCAAAAAGTCTTTCCATAGTCGGATTAACCAGTGTATATTTTAAAGCACGATCCTTGATGAATATGGAGTCTTGAGCCGTCTCGGAGATAGCCCGGAACCGTTCCTCACTCTCGCGTAGCGCCTCCTCTGCCTGCTTGCGCTCGGTGATGTCGTCGGCATTGCAAACAATGCCTTGCAGTTCTCCGTTTTCGTTCTTCATTATAGAAGCTGCAAAATTCACAGGAATCTCTCTTCTATCCTTTGTTAGGTAAGTAGTCTCAAGATTTGTGATAGAAGCTTCTGGTTCTCTTATCAGCTTTTTCAATTCAATTTTACCTTCTTCTTCCTGTTTCGATTTTCCCACGATTTTATCGAAAGCCATACCAATTAACTCAGCCTCGCTATAACCTAAAAGGTCAAATGCCGCCTTATTTGCTTTTATTATATTCCCATCGGGATCAAGCACAATAAGCGTCTCAGTCATTGTATTCAAGGTGTTTTCGAGTTCTTTTCTCACTGCCATCACAGTAAAGGAGTTTTTAACACGCTGTGCCATTTTGTTAAAGGCATCTCCCAGAGCTTCGAGCTCATCGCCCGTTTTTATCTCCACCTTATGGTCAAAATCGCCTCTCGATATTGCTTTTGTCCCCTCTACCAATTCTGTTATATGTTTGGTAAAATACCTTGAAACGAAAAGACTGACGATTAAAGATAACAACAATGCGGCAAGAAAAATAAAAATCAATCTATTTCTGAGATTCTCTTCCGAAATCACAACATTACCTGCATCCATATCCAGACCTACTATCGCTACCGCAGTTCCATTAATATCATAAATCGGGGCATAGGCACTTAACCACGCACCCCACTTGTCAATAGTTATTTCTTCATCTGCTATTGCGCCATCAAAAGCCAATTGCATTTGCGGGTATTCAGTGACATCGTATTCCTCCCCGATCTCCGGAGGTTCATAAACATCAACAAGATAAAGCAAAATGTTCTCCTTATCCGACTCAGCCATGATATATATTTCATATATCTCCGGATTTTCATCCTTAACCGACTGTAATATTGATTTTAGTTCCCCATACGCAGCGGTATGCTCGTCTTCTGGCGTTTTAAGTTGTGCGAGTTTATCCGCATCAATCTCGGATGCAGCATTTTCGACAACGCCAACCAAATACTCCTGAATAACATCGAGATTTTTTTTCTCATCCAAAAACTCATCCATATATAGCTCAACGCCCAATATGGCAGTTGCCTTGCCCGTCTCATCATAAATCGGTGCATAAGCACTGCAACCTTCTTCACCACAATCTAATATTGCACCATCAAAAGCCTCTTTCATTTTGGGGTACTGACTAATGTCATATTCATCCCCAATCGTGGGACCGTAGGCATCAACAACGAAAAGCAAAATGTTCTCCTCGTCTGACTTGACCATCGTATAGATATCGGCTATCTTTGAATTTACCTCCATAACCGATTGCAATACTGATTTTATTTCCTCGTAATTATCTGTATCCATGTCCGCCGGTGTTTCGAGTTGTGCATGTTCATCTGCATCAATCATCAATGCGCAAGTTTTAGTGAGGTCCACCAAATGGTCTCGAAGCTCTTCTCTTAAAGCTGATTTTGAATGTTCATACACCACGCCTGTGGTGGTGATAGTTATTATCAAGATAAAAAGAAAGAAGACGAGGAAAAACTTCCGTTGAATGCCCATGCTAATAGAAATATGTTTTTTCTTTATTTTTTCCCCGCTATTGTCGCTCTTTTTGGTGAAATGTGTCATTTTTTTAGATTAATTAAGTTACTTCACCTAAATAACCCAGCCCATCATTTAAAGTTTTCGCTTTTTAGGCAATGTGAACCAGAACTTTGACCCTTTCCCGAGTTCGCTTGTCACCCACACCTTGCCTCCATGCAGCTTCACGTATCCCTTGACGATGGCTAAATCCAATCCAAGACCTCCTTTTCTCGTTGTATATAAAGTATAGCTTCTTTCTATTTAATTTAGGACACAGATTTACACTGATTTACGCGGACTTTCTAAATTTACGTTTGACATTGTTGATCTTTATCATCTGTGTCAATCTGCGTTAATCTGTGTCTATAATTTATTTTAGTTGGATATTATGCTTTCTTAACACCTTTTTGTGTGCGTGAACTGTTGTTCTCTTTCTCGCCATCGTTTTTTTCACTAACGAAGTGCTAATACGCGCACCAAAGGACTACAAATATAAATCGCGATTAACGCAAGAATAACAA
>AHKK01000111.1_pt1 | contig 7843 bp, 8 predicted proteins | sample 412088 | NCBI WGS metagenome assembly AHKK01 (sample SAMN00138729, study PRJNA73973) | sediment metagenome | reverse complement strand
GCTTACAAATGTTTAAGACTATAATGTTTTTGAATACCCAATTTAATTTAATTTTTTGGAGCCATAGTGCATCGCCATGAGAAACGAAAGCAATAAGGTAATCGAAGTCAGAGAACTAACAAAGAAGTTCGACGATGTTACGGCTGTCAACCATATTTCTTTTGCCGTTAGGAAACGCGAAATCTTCGGCTTCCTTGGTCCTAACGGAGCAGGAAAGACAACGACCATCAGAATGCTGACCGGTCTGCTCACGCCTGATTCGGGCGATGTCCTAATAGACGGTGTGGATATAAGAAAGAACCCAATAAAAGCCAAGATGAAGATCGGGGTCATCCCAGAGATGGGTAATATCTATGTTGACCTAACTGCGAAACAGAATATCATCTTAGCGGGCAAGTTCTATGGTATCGCCCGCGGCGAACTGGATAATAAAGCAGATGCGCTTCTAGCTAAATTCGGGCTCTTGGAAAGGGCGGATGATCCGGTAAAGACCTTTTCAAAGGGTATGAAACAGCAGGTTAATATCGCAAGTGCTATTGTTCACAGTCCCGAACTCCTGTTTCTTGATGAACCGACCGCGGGATTAGATGTTCAAAGCCAACGCATGATTAAAACTATCATAAGAGAGATGAATCAACGGGGCACAACCATCTTCTTGACCACGCACAATATCGAAGAGGCGAATGTGCTCTGCGATAGGGTAGGGATAATAAACGGTGGTAAAATAGCGGCTATTGATACGCCGGAAGGGTTAAAGAGGACTTTTGAAGAGACGCAATCCGTTAAAATCTCTTTTGATAAGCCAGTTGATGTTAGTGTGCTAGAAGAAAGCCGATTAGTAATCCGGAAAGAGAAATTAGGCGATAAGTGGCGATTATATACCGACAATCCCGATAAGCTAGTAAAGTATTTGGCGCAATTCGCGCAGGACCATAACTTAATATTTACCACTATGGAGATCTGTGGTGCGAGTTTGGAAGACGCATTTGTTAAATTAACGGAGGATAAATATTGATCATGCCATTAAGAAACTTTAACCGCCAGTTCTTTCGCGGGATCGCAGTTGTAACAGAGAAGAATATCAGGATTTATTACACTAAGCCGCCGGTTATTATATTCGGTTTCTTGTTCCCTCTATTCATGTTCCTGGCCTTTTATCTAGGTAAGGAGGTAGATTTTTACGTCTTCTTTCCCGGGCTTTTAGCGATGTTCCTATTCTTTATCGCATCATCCGTAGGTCCACTAATTACACCATGGGAGAAACAGGCAGGTACTTATGAACGATTGCTGTCCTTTCCGGTTAGTATCACTACAATTATTCTGGGCGACAGTGCAGCGGGCATGATTTTTGGTATTATGATAAATTCAATTTCAGTCTCAGAGGGCAATCGAATATCGCGCTAATTGTCGATTTCGCAGCGCTATTTGTTTTCAGTCTGACATTCGTATATTTAGCGAATAGATCGCATAAACGGAATTTGATGCGGGGGCTGTGAGTTAGCGATTGCAAATTACGAATTAGGAGTCATTTGTAATTGACTCTCATTTGTGTGTGTTCGGTTAAGTATTTATTTATGGCCCACAAAACCAAAAGTAAAGACCTACAAAAATATTTATACTGACACCGATTAACACTGATTAACGCAGATAAAAATAAATCAGTGCACGCTCTGTAAATCCGTGTCGGAAATGTATTGTTTGGTGAACTGGCACTCGTACGTAAATCGAACAAGGAGCAGATGCTGGACAAAATCGTGTTTTTGGGGTAGTCCAGAAGCTAGTGTGAATGCTGCTCCAGAGGCATGGATGAAAATGCTCGCCTTCTTTCATGTGCATCTTCAAAAGTGACAAATAGATAGAAAAGCTTATATACTGTAAAATAGATACCTCACACATAGGTAGCATTATCATATAGGGAGAGCAAAAGATGGATGAAGAAGAAAGCTATAAGAGGGCGAAAAAAAGAGTGGGTGAGCTAAGGGGATTTTACGAACATTTAATCGCTTATGTCGCAGTGAATATAATGCTCGTTATTATTAACCTCGTTACCAGCCCGGATGCACTATGGTTCTACTGGGTAACCATTTTCTGGGGGATTGGAGTTATTTGGCATGCGATAAGTGTTTACGGCAAACTGGGCAAAAACTGGGAAGATAAGAAGATAAAAGAGATTATGGAAAAAAAGGAAAGAAAATGAATAAGAAACTTGGAATAGGCGTGTGTATTGTAGCGGTATGTGCAATTGTTACAGTTGCCATGTTTACAGGAGGCATTGAGGAAGAAACACAATCAAACGCAGATAAGTTATATTCCCAAGCTGAAGAATATTATAGCAAGGCATATTATAACACCGCATACGATTTATATTCTCAGGCACGCGATGAATATTTGGAAATGGGGGATGAGCAAAAAGCACGCCAGTCCCTTCTTGAGATGTTCAAGATGAAGTGGATCACACTGGAATTTCCATACAATGAAAGTGAGGCAGAAGAACTGATTATGGAAAATTTTCCAAATGTTTCTCAGGATAGAAGAGAGCCGTGGCTGGCTGAGGGATATCTTCAAACCTTAACGTCAGATGGCGAAAAATTATATTTTTGGGCGTTTGTATCCAATATACGATTCCTAAACCTTGACCTTATGCATGAATATGCAAAAGCACAAAACAAAAGTAGTTTTCTTGACCTGGGTAAAGATGTGGTTTTTAGAGATTACAATAACTCTAAATCTGATCAAAGATATACAAATCCCATAAACTATTCGGGTAAGGGAATTTTGAATATTTCAAGATCTCAACTGCCGGAGACAGGGATTTTGAAATTATGGATACCGGTTCCAATAGAAACAGAGTCTCAGGTTGATGTAGCGATTATTTCTGTAACACCTGAAGAATACCTGAAAAATTCTCCAAGCATTGAGGATAATATAGGTATTGCGTATCTGGAAGTGCCATTGGATGAATTGGAAGAAGATCTTAACATCACTGTTCAGTTTACATTTACCAGTTTTGAGAGGCATTTTACGTTTGATTATACAAATGTAGAGGTATATGATACAGAAAGCAACCTGTATAAGCAGTATACAAAATCATCCCAAAATATAGAGATTACGCCTCAAATAAGAGAGAAAGCGCAGGATATTGTTGGAGATGAAGAAAATCCTTATCTTGCTGCAAAGAAAATTTATGAATACGTTGTCAGAAATGTTACCTATAACGTTGTGCCTCATATCTCGTTAAGCACTCTCTCAACACCTGTGTCATCCTATGTCCATGAAAACCTGCGTGGGGATTGCGTCGCCCAGAGCATGTACTTTTGTGCACTGTGCCGGGCAGAGGGAATACCTGCCAGAGCTTGTGGGGGGCTGCAGCTGTTTCCTGAGCTTGGAGGAGCTCATTTCTGGGCAGAATTTGGAGGAACTCATTTCTGGGCAGAATTCTATCTGCCGGATTACGGTTGGGTTCCCGTAGATGTAACTATCGCTGAGAGCGCAGATTGGGGTTATGATGCTACTAATGGAGAGCGGGAATTTTGGAAGGAATTCTATTTTGGAAATCTTGATGCATACAGGTTTGTAATACAAAAGGATGCGGACCTTCCGCTTACTCCAACTCCGGAAGAGCCGATAGTTTTTTCAGTGGTCCACCAATTTCCTGCTGCTGTATGCAATACTTCAGTAAATGATATAGGCATGACAGTTTTTAGTAATTGGGAATTTAGAGTCAAACCAATTGATGATTGATTTATATAGAAAAATTATAAAATATGGCTATGTATGCAGCAGTAGTATCTTACAAGTTTAAGCCTGACAAAAATGAATAAGAAACCTGGAATAGGTGTAGGCGTAGGTATTGTTGTAGTAGCAATTGTAGCGGTGGCGATGTTTGCAGGATGCATTGAGGAAGAAACAGCTACACCTACGGTACTAGTAACACCAACCGCAATACCAACTCCAACTCCATCTCCAACACCTACTCCTCCTTTGAAAACGGTTTCGGACAAAGAAGCAGTAGAAAAGACGCCATGGATGAATATCGTGTTCCAGGACCCGGCGTTTTCTTTTCAACTGCAGAGAACAATCGGATACACTTACTATGATGGTGCGGACATCGAAGAATGTCTGTCCACTGCCTGTCGCATCAAGGAGGGAGATTGCGAGAGCTGGTACGAAGAGTGGCTCAAGACTGCTGACCGGGTCTGCAAGATTGCTGATAAATGCTTGGCTGAGGGTCATAATGTCAGCGCCCGCGAAGCGTATCTTCGAGCCTCTAACTACTACCGCACAGCCGAATTCTTCCTGCATGGAGATCCGAGCGACCCGCGTATTCTGGAGACCTGGGGGAAAAGCAGGGAGTGCTTCATCAAGGCAGGCAAACTCTTTTCGCCACCGTTCGAGACCATCGAGATTCCCTATGAGAATACAACCCTGCCCGGGTACTTTTTCCGTGTGGACGATTCTGGCACTCCTCGTCCCACGCTGATACTACAAACAGGCTTTGACGGGACCGCGGAGGAACTTTATTTCGGTGGTGCTGCCGCAGCCCAGCGGCGAGGCTATAACTGCCTGGCGTTTGAAGGCCCCGGGCAGGGCGCGGTCATCCGCGAGCAAAAGATCCCCTTCCGACCGGACTGGGAGAAAGTGGTCACGCCCGTAGTTGACTATGCTTTGACAAGACCAGAAATCGATCCCGATCGCATTGCGCTCATGGGCGTGAGTTTAGGCGGTTATCTTGCACCACGTGCTGCTGCGTATGAGCATCGCATCACTGCTTGCATCGCCAACGGAGGTGTCTTCGATGCCTTTGAAGGCTTGGTAGCTAAATACCCTGAATCCCCAGAGGCCGTTAAAGAGTATATAATCCAAAACCCATCGGCTTTTGATGATGAGATGAGAGAAAAGGCAAAGTCGAATACTGAGCTGCACTGGGCTATGGAGCAGGGGATGTGGACGTTTGGGGTGACATCTCCGAGCGAGTGGATGCTTAAGTTCGCTAATTACACAATGAACGGCAGCGCGGACAAGATCACCTGCCCAACGCTGGTTTGCGATGGCGAGGAGGACTTTGACTTCCCTGGGCAGGCTAAAAAATTGTACGATGCCCTGACCTGTCCCAAAGAGTACATGCTCTTTAGGGTTGAAGATGCCGCCGAACAGCATTGCCAGATGGGCGCCATGGCGATTTCACACCAGCGTATCTTCGACTGGCTTGATAAGACATTTGCGAGAATCACCGGTGAGCAGAGTTAAACAATAGGCAGGAACTCAAATGTTTAAAGAGATATTGAAAAAGATGGCGGAGAATTTCTCTGTTGTTTTCGTTCTTGTAGCGATAGTTTATGCAACTGTGAATGTCATTGTTTACGACGTAAAAGCATTAGAAGCTTTTTTAGGTAGTTTTTTATTCTGGTGTGTTGGTTGCCAGGGTATTGGTGCCTGTGTCCTTCACTGGTACCGGCCTACGGCAGACAAAATTGCGGAGGGTATAGGCTGGGCTCCAGGTAGTCCATTCCAAAAAGAAGTCGCCGCGGCGGGTGGTGCTTTTGGTATTTTGGGCGTACTCTGTGGCTGGATTGGTGGTGATTTCTGGACGGCAACCGCGATTGGTGCTTCATTTATGTTCTTCCTTATGGGTATAGGTCACGTGTTAGATATTGTTAGAAATAAAAACATTTCTATCCACAACGCGGGTAGTGTCTTGTATACTGATCTGTTGGTTCCCGTTGTGCTGATAGCGCTATTAATCCTATGGAAGTTGGGATATTAAAATTAAAATTAAAATAAAAATGGCAAAATCAAATGCTTCGGAACCTGGTATGACGACCCATCGCATCGAGGCGTTAACGGATGGCATCTACGCCATCGCAATGACGTTGCTGGTATTGAACCTTGCGCTTCCGGAAGTAGGGACGGACCAGGCAGTACAGTTGCATGACGCGCTGTTTGGGCAAGCGCATAAATTTTTTAATTATGCACTCAGTTTTATCCTCCTGGCTATCTTCTGGATTGTACATCACGACCAATTTCATTTTATCAAACGAACCGATCGAATCCATCTCTGGATAAATATTTTTTGTCTTATGTTTGTAGTTCTGGTACCTTTTTCTACTTCTCTAACTGGCGATTATAATCATGAAGCGATAGCAAAACTGTTTTTTGGTTCCAATTTGTTCATATTGGGAATATTCAATAGCATGAATTGGGCTTATGCCACAAAAGGTTATCGTTTGGTAGACCACAGCCTCGACCCGCGACGCATAGCAATAGGGAAAAGACGAGGCGCTGTTACTCCGATTGTCGCTCTTATGGCGATGGGATTATCTGTAATAACACCACAGTGGTCTTCGTGTGCATACCTCTTGATTCCTGTTTTATTAGCACATCCGCAGTTTCGGTACACAAAGAGAATCGACACTTGAAAAGTGGCCATTGTGTGAATATCATCGGTACAACTTCTATTCGTATAGTATAAATTTTTCTAGCAAACATATTCACTATAGGGTACGAAGATTATTTCACTGAACCATGTCTTAAGATGACATGGTAAAACTTACGAATGATGACATAGGATAGAGGGCTAAGTGTGAGTCCCGTTTTTATTTTTGGGGGGTATTTCTGCGATAACGCTGATTAACGCAGAAGAAATCAAATCAGTGTAAATTCGTGTAAATCCACGTCTAAATTAAATAGCTGGAAGTTATACCTTATATACAACAAGCTATGGAACGTGTAATTGCAGTTGATTTAGGCGGCACGAATGTCCGGGTGGCGCTGGTATCAAAAACAGGAGAAATCATTAAAAAAATCGTTGCCCCTACAAAAACTGAGGGCCGTTCTCCACTTCTGATTGCTGACGACATCACAGAAAAGATACGGCAATTGACGACCCCACAAGAGCTAAAGAAAATTCGGGGCATAGGGATTAGTAGTGCCGGCCCAATCGATCTCCGCAAAGGTGTATTACTCAATCCACCAAACATTCGCTTTACGTCGGTACCACTGGTACAGCCAATCCAGGAAGCCCTGGGTCTGCCGGTATATCTGATCAACGATTGTCGTGCAGGGGTACTGGGCGAGACCTGCTTTGGTGCCGGAAAGGGCTGTGAAAATGTAGTATATATCACGATCTCAACAGGAATCGGTGGCGGTGCAGTGATAAACGGCAAGCTGTTACTTGGTCGGGACGGCAACGCATCGGAAATCGGGCATTTCTGTGTTGATACGCACTATGGTATCCGCTGCGGGTGCGGCAATTATGGCCACTGGGAGGGCTACGCATCAGGAAAGAATATTCCACAATTTTTCCGGCGATGGTGTGAATTAGAAGCTCATACTGACGTTGCGTTTGACGGTACTACCAGTGAGTCCATCTTCGCAGCCGCGAAAAATCATGACCCGTTAGCGTTGCGATTCATTGAGGCGTTGGGGGAGATCAATGGACGGGGGATTTCAAATGTTCTTGTAGCCTATAATCCGGAGCTCATCATATTGGATGGCGCTGTGGTCCAGTACAACCAGAATTACATAGTGCCATATCTGAAGAAGAATATCGACCATTACTTGACGGTACCGGAAATCAGGGTCAGTACTCTTGATGGCTTGGCTCCGTTACTGGGTGCGTCTGTTATTGCAAGAGGCTATGATGCTATGAAACTGAGTTTATCTCATTCAATCGAAACCGCTATGTTGAGTGAGAGGCGCTAAGTTGGGTGGTCTGTAGCCTAGGCGATTCGATCACAATCCAAGACAACTTGTGACCCTGAATGGAGAATACCGGGTCAAAGAGCATGTATAGCAATCTATTCATCAGAAATATAAGGGGCGATAGATAAAGGATAGCCGCAGA
>AHKK01007642.1_pt1 | contig 8131 bp, 6 predicted proteins | sample 412088 | NCBI WGS metagenome assembly AHKK01 (sample SAMN00138729, study PRJNA73973) | sediment metagenome | reverse complement strand
GAACACCTTTAGACCAGAACGGATAAATGACATGGCGGAAGGTGCTTCGCTTGATCCGGATGATATTCTTAAAAATATACACGTTGCACGTGCTTATAACTCCAATCATCAGATCCTGCTGGTAGATAAGGCGGAACGGCTTGCAGAGGAGCTGATAGATACAGAAAAGCCCGTCCGGTTATTGATAGTGGACTCAGCAACTGCTCATTTCAGAAGTGAATATGTGGGGCGGGGGACGCTGGCAGACCGACAGCAGAAGATAAACAAGCATTTACATGACACTCTCAGGTTTGGCGACCTCAATAACGCCGTAGTGATGATAACCAACCAGGTGCAAGTGAGACCAGACGCCTTCTTCGGCGATCCTACAAGACCCATAGGTGGTCATGTGGTGGGGCATACTGCTACTTTCAGATTATATCTGAGAAAGTCAAAAGGCGAGAAGAGGATAGCACGGTTAGTTGATTCGCCTAACCTACCAGAAGCGGAAGCGGTATTCACAGTATCAAAGGTGGGAATTAGGGATTAAATAAAGTATCAGCATAAAAACAGATTTACTCTTCTGTCTCCATCTCATCTTTACAACTGTCGCAGAGCAACAGTCCGTCTTTCATTTCCAGGTAATTTGAGAAGGTTCCGCATTTCTCGCATATGCCCTGCTCCATTCCCTCATCCTCTTCTACACCCATTATATCTCTTTCCACCTGCATCTCTATCAAATCGGCCAGTATCGAATTCATCTGTGAGGAAACAGAGAGTATATCTACATCGGCTACTATGCCCACCAACTTGCCATTTTCTATTACCGGTAGCTTCCTTATCTTCCCCCTCGCCATTTTCTTTACTATATCCGATAGACGATCGTTCGACGATGCAGTTATTATAGGTGCAGTCATGACATCTTTTAGCTTCACCGCGCTCGGCGGGATGTCCTTACTTACCAGCTCGCTAAGTATATCCCCCTGTGTAACTATGCCTTCCGGCCTACCGCTTTTGAGTACAACAATACTATCCACATCGTACTTCTTCATCCGTTTGGCCGCTTCCGTAACGTTCATGTTCATACTTCCGGTCACTACTTCTCGCACCATTATATCCCTCAGCGGTACATCCGTCTCCATTTGTCCTCACACAATTATAATATTGAAACTTTTATATGTTTAAATATTGTTGAGTATGGGAATGAAATACGTAATTTTAATAGGAGATGGGATGGCAGATTATCCGATCCCTGAGCATGGTGGTAAGACCGCTTTACAAATTGCAAATACGCCGAATCTCGATTCTATCGCTACCCGGGGCTTTTGCGGCTTGGTTAGGACCATACCGGAGGAGATGGGTGCCGGAAGCGATATAGCCACACTCTCTATTCTTGGTTATGACCCCGCGTTATATTACACTGGTAGGGGTCCGTTAGAAGCTATGGGGATGCATACACCTCTTGATAATGGCGATATAGCATTTAGATGCAATCTTATAACGGAAGTTGGGGGGCGTATAGTGGATTACAGTGGTGGACATATAACCAACGAAGAGGCGCGCGAATTAATAGATGCTCTTAATGAAGAATTCCGAGATGTAGCGATTAAATTTTATCCCGGGGTTAGTTATCGAAATGTTATGGTTCTCAAATCCACCGATTGTACTTCCTTGGAAGGTGGTGCACCACCCCATGACATAATTGGTGCACAGTTAGAAGAGAGCCTACCAAAAGAAGAGCTGCTGCGGGATATTATGCTCACTTCAAGAGCGATTTTGGAAAAGCATGAAATAAACATGAAAAGGGCAGCGAGAAATGAAAGGAAGGCGAATATGGTATGGCTCTGGAGCGGTGGTAAAAAGCCTGTAATGCCTGCGTTTAGCGAGCTGTATGGTGTGTGTGGTTCAGTGGTTTCAGGTGTCTATCTAATAAAAGGTATTGGGCGCTGTGCAGGCATGGACATAATAGATGTACCTGGCGCCACGGGCTATTTTGATACGAATTACGAAGGTAAAGTAGAATATGCATTACGTAGTCTGAAGGCGAAAGATTTTGTTCTGGTCCATGTGGAAGCGCCGGACGAGGCTGCGCATCTCGGCGATCTTGATATGAAAGTGAATGCGATAGAGGATTTCGATGCGTTGGTAGTGGGTAAGGTCTTAAAGGGCTTAGCAGACGAATTTGCAGATGTTGGGTACAAAATTTTAGCCATGCCTGACCACTATACGCCAGTGTCTGTGAGAACACATACAAAAGAGCCAGTGCCTTTTGCAATTTTTTCTTCGCATGCACAAAGTAAAATGAAGAAGGGTGGGTTTGATGAAACGTCAGCGAGGAATGGTGAGTTAGGTCTCTTAGATGCACGAGCACAGGATTTGATGCATCTTTTCTTTCGCAACTAAATACTGCACAATAACCTACCTCTTTATATATTATGAAAACAAAGTAGACTGATACATAAAATGGATGAACATATTTATGATAACAAAAGAGGAGGGGAAGAAAGAAAGAAAGAGGATTATTGTCCCATTGGCTTTTATGACTTTGTGGGACGGATGGAGTATTTTTTTTCTTTTTGCGTGTGATGGCAGTTATCTCTGAGAGAATAAGGAAATGCCCCGAATGCGGATCAAAAAATGTAATAACTGATTCCAGGCATGCGGAACTTTACTGTGCTGATTGTGGGGTAGTGATCGCTGAGAATATCGTGGACCTTGGACCCGAGTGGCGTTCATATGACGAGGAGCAAGCTTCTAAAAGGATAAGAACCGGTCCTCCTATGAGTTATAGGATACATGACAAAGGGCTGGGTACACCTACGCCCGGGTTACCTGCACGGACGAGGCGATTACGAGGGATAAGTATAGATTCCAGTGATAAGACGCTTGCTTTTGCTCTTGTTGAGATAGATAGGATGGCATGTGCTCTTGGACTGCCAAATAACATCAAGGAGGCGACATCAGTGTTATATAGGAAAGCAATGAAGCGCGGCCTAATCAAGGGACGGAGTATAGAAGAGTTAGTTTCGGCAATGCTATATATTACTTGCAGGCAGTATGGTGTTCCACGAACACTGAAAGAGATGGCAGAGGTCTCAAGGAGTCCCTTAAAGAAGATAAGGAGAGCGTACATTTTCCTTTTAAGACGATTAGAGATAAAGCTTGCTCCTGCTGATCCCGCACGCTACATCCCACGTTTCTGCTCTAAACTTGGATTGAGTGCGGAGATAAGGGAAAAAGCCATGGTGATACTGCAAGATGATGATGGGACCGGGATGGCAAAGGGCTGGGGACCAATAGGGACCGCAGCGGCGGCAATATACATTGCTACTGTTTTGAGTGGCGAATATCGAACGGAGAAGGAGATAGCAAAAGTCGCTGGTACAACCGAGATTACCATCCGCGATAGGTATAAAGAACTGGTGAAGCGGTTAAACATAGACGTTCTTAGCCCATCACGAGACGGCAAATTCCTGGGCGTTGGAATTGTTTGATTTCTTCTTTAACGAGGCGGGATAACTAACATATTCTTCCCTTTTCCTCGTGCCTTTTTCTCTTCCTCTTGATCCCAGTCAGTATTAGGAGGGGGTAAATTCAGAGGGTCTGGCGTTTCCCCATCCTTCCACAATGTTACAACAGGATGGTGTACACGCTTAAGAAACTCCTTCAGTCCTTCTGGGTCTATGCAGTCTTCCTCTGTTGCTATTTTGTCAAACATCTCTGCGGGAATGAATTCCGTAAGAATTTGCTTATATTCCTTTGGTATCCATACTATACGATTCCATCCACCATCGGCACGAACGAATTTCCGCGATCTCGGCGTTCTAGAAGATATGCCACAGTATCCATGATTCTGCTGTCCTCCACTTATAAGCCCCGCGAGTTTAGAGAAAGTCAAACCCAAAGGCGTTTCCCCTCCATATCTCCGGTCTACCAGTCCCAAGCCATCAACATCGGGAATATAGAATATAGCAGCTTCGAAACAGCCGCAATTCGTCTGCGGATATGTAATCGAAGAGTACATAACTACGCGTTTGTAAGTCCTGTTTGACTTCTCATAGATCTTCTCATTTATGCCCGTGTATTCTCCGCCTTCGGGGTCAATGCATTCGCCCTTCGGCATCTCAAATATATATCCATACGGGTCAAGGTCACACATTACTTTTGCACCTATCCATGTGATTATCCCGCAATAGGGCGGTCTATCGGGTGCAACTGCGCATACATGACTCGGTGCGAATGTCTGGCAGATAGTGCAGCCATAAAAGGTATCTGCGTCATCGTCAGAAAACGCCCTCGCACGCTTATCCACTCGCTCCCAGTAGGGCACGCAAACGTTATCTATTATTCCCTTTGTGAGTTCTGACCCACCTAACTCATCAGTGGCTATCAGAATCTTCGCATCTGCCTTTTCTACCAGAGGGAACTGTATCTTGCAGAGATTTATCATCGCTTGGCCAAGATGCTCAAAATCATGTTTATGTGCATTTTTTTTGTGCAATCGCAACCATATTGTGTCGCGGGTATTAAGTAGCATCCACCCTTCTCCTTCTTCCAATGCGAAATACGTCCATCGAGTAAGCAAATCAATATAATCTTCTGTTAATTCCTTACCATAATATCGTATCCAGAAACCAAAAGGCAGCGATTGCCCTTCTATTTCCTTTATCTCTGGCCCTATCACCTCCACGCGTCCATCTTCTAGCTTGTCCTCTCCTTTCACCACCTCGATAAAGAAGAAACTACTGTATCTCTGCTTCGGACCTCCTAACTCGCAATACATGTCATGCTTCCTCACTCTCTGCCCGGACTGCCGTGGTGATATGTCATAGGAAATTCCATTGAAAAAATCGTCCGGATTCGTTGGTACGTGATAAACCTTACCTTTGGGTAATGCATCCCATAGTTCTTGCCTATCTTTCGCTTGGTCCTCTTCTTCTGTCACCTCTTCTTTTGTCATCCTCCTATTCTATATCCTTCCTCGTTATCAACCTCGGCACGAGTGTCGAATACCTGCCCAATTGTATCCCGTATTTTTTATTATACTCTTGCATATCCATCAGTTCGCCGGACCTATGCCTCGCTCGCTTAATCTTCATACCTTCTATCTCCCAGCCATGCTCCTGCCCTAACTTCCTCAGTAATTCCGCACGCCGCATCACGTGCAATTCCTGTTCTGATCGCACATACAAATGCCAATCATCGGAATATTCGCCAAAGAACTTTTTATATGCTTCGTTCTCCGCTTCTAAACTCGCAAGTCTTGGATCCCGCAACGCAAGCGGTCGGTGCAATAACTTAGCACACATCGCTATTGCTTCCTCTTTCGTATCCACAGGCACGAGCATGTGCATGGGGCATGGCTCAACCTCTTTCTTCTCGCCCGTAACGCCGTCATACATCCACCACTTGCTCCTGTCATCTTTATCACCCAAAAAATATCTTTTGAACTTGAAGCCGGAAGGACCGATAACTACCGGTATGCCCGACCTTACGAGTCCCGCTGCGACTGCGTACATCTCCTCTGTCGCAGCACCCCACAATATCACCACTACGGGTAATCGCGCATAGAGATAATCGGCAATCTGCGTCCAGTTTGCCTTTGGTGTGTACCCACTGCCGACCAACGCACCGCGATAGATCGCCGCGGGGACATGCGAGATAGCAGTGCATCCGCCAAAATTCACCAACCCTTTTAGCACGCCTGCCGCAATATATTGCTCGAATAAAAAACCGTTTTCATCGAAATATTTCGCAACATCTGCGGCAACGCATCCGGAAACAGTGACAAGAGCATTCCGTTCAAGAAAATATCGTGCCATTTCCGCTACTTCGCGCTCAGAACCCGGATAATTTCCACACCCTATAATGTTAATCATCCCAGGACCGTTACCACCGAGGATAATCCCAAACGTCAAGTCCCGCCACTCTAATTCTGACATAGGACCCCTGCCAGCACGCATAAGATATTTGTCCTCTTTTAGCTTTCCTGTTGTAGCCGCAGCACTCATAATCAAATCCATTATCGGAACCCCTTCCGGGCATGCTCTTTCACACACACCGCAAAATATACAGTTATCGTAAATAGCTGCGAGTGCGTTCACGTCATCCATCGCCTTGCTTATTGCCTGCTTATTTGGACATACCCGGGTACAGATGTCGCATGAGTTACATCTTGACGCTTCTTTCTTTAGCTCAGACAACAAGTAGTTCTCTTTTCTCTTTCCATTTTGCTTTATAGCAATCGCTAATTTAACAGCGAGTTCGCCTGCTTTCTCCGGAATTGTTATCTTCACGCCTGGCAAGTCATTCTCCATTACATCTTTGAGTATATCATCCACAGAATCATCAGACCGGTCTTCTAACCCACTACCCGCTTTATAGCCATATGCCACCACTTTCGCATCTACTCGCTTCGCTTCTCCCACCAGATCAAATTCAAGACACGTCTCACTGGCAACAACTACATCGGGTATGCCCGCTCTTGTCACCTTCCTTGCCTTTACTGCGGATGTGAGAACCTTCCCCCCTTTATAAAATCGCGGTATGTCATGCCCTACCGCACCCACACCACAGATCTCTATCGCATCTTCTAATCCATTTGCCTTTACGTGCTCAACGGCGAACCATGCAGGCAGGAAATTATTGCCAAAGAAAACTATAACTGGTTTGGTTCTATCAACTGCACCCATCCCCACCTCAATCTCAACAGGCGGGAAATCAGAATATTCCGTTGCCGGATGGTTGCCCGCATTGAAGAACTCAAAGCAGCACATCTTTATAGTTTCCGCTATCTCCATCACAAGGAAGGTAAGGGTGCCTGCGTGCAGCGCCTTCTCCTCAAACTCTAATAAGCTCTCAGACCCGAAATAAGCGGCGAGTAGTAACTCTGATAGTTGCGCTTCTGCGTATGATAACGCTCTATCCATATCATCTAAATTCTTCGTGTAAAATCCCGTTAGCATGGATGTGTTCATCGTGGGATATGTGATCGAACTACCCATGTCAATCTCCCTATTCCGTCCGAAGACTTTTATAGCGAATTCAAGCAAATCACGCGCAAATGTTAATTGCTTAAACAGCCCTTTACATGTGTCCTGCAAGCTTAGCTTCGCTTGGTTTGACTCTTCCATAATTGTGGGGGTACTTGGTATGCTAGTATATAAGGGGTGATACCTGTTCAGAAGCACACTATCCCATTCTGCGATGTCCGATGCATGTGCTAAGATATTCAATTTTGGTTTCCATTGTTTCACCCGCCTTTCGCCCATCTCCTTAATTATATCTGTCGCGATGTCCTCCACTCCCCTGAGGTCTCGCACCACTTCTTCGAGGTCCACTTCACAATCGCCCACTTTCACTATCTTTTTATTCGCTTCTTTTTCACCTGCTCTCAACGTAGCAAATCCATCAGGCTCCATTTTTCATGATACTCTCCCGCGCATCTTCATTTATTTCCTATTCCTCTAATGGCGTACGTAGCGCTTTTTTTTAAAAAACACCGATTAAAGATAGATTCCGCTTTGCAAGAATCTTTAATTATGAAATATCAAAGAAGGATACATCATCTGTAACTTTAGTGGGGATAAAACCTAGGCGCTGTGGCGGTATCGCTGATAGGTGCGGGCGCGGCGAACATAAACGTTGCAAAATACATCTGCGTTGCAGGCGCGAAAAGTGAAAATACAATTTAAAATGGTAGATAGTACGGGGATCTTGAATGCTGATCGGATAGATGTGAAAGGGGATAAGAATAAGTGGGGGATATGCAAAAAGGTGAACAAAGGCGGTAGAAGCGGCGCTATAAAAGAGACAATGCGTGATTCTGACGTTTGCATCGCTATTTCAACCTCTTGGTCTAGGCATCATAAAGCGAGGATGGGTGGCAGATATAGCGGACGATTTTTTCCGGCGGTTTTAAGGGGCGCTTTAGATGTTCCTGCTACACGTATAATCGATGATATGTATGTGCGCGAAGCAGTTGCGGTAGGTATGAAAGCCGTAGGACAGGGGTTGGCGGAAAGAAAGATGAGCATAGAAGAGTTGGACGCAGTGGTACGAGAGAAAATATTCAAGGTAGAATAAGTTTTTATAGTGGCAATTCAATTGTATATTATGGTACTTGTGGGGACATGGAGCAGAAGTATTTTCG
>AHKK01009478.1_pt1 | contig 8143 bp, 10 predicted proteins | sample 412088 | NCBI WGS metagenome assembly AHKK01 (sample SAMN00138729, study PRJNA73973) | sediment metagenome | reverse complement strand
GCCGCCCACCAGAAAGCCCGATCACCTGCATATGCTAAATATGCGTAGTCGTCACCAAATTCCGTGACACCTGCGGCTGCTTGTGTAATTGGCAACGCTAAATCTTTTGCGCCGCATAGCGCAGACGCCGCTTCTATCGTTGCGATATAATTGTTAGCATTTGGGAACGTGAACCCTTCGCCTGGATAACCTGCCTGGATTTTACGATCATACACTTTTGCATTGATCCAGTCCAATACATTCCCGTTGTAGCACCATACGCCAGTCTTTCGATTGTTGTCGTGGTACCACGAGTCGGGTCCTGAGCCGCAGAGAACTTTTACAATTGGATGGCCTGCTACCGTATATGTAGGATCATTATCGCCATAAAATCGCCATTCATCGGCATCGCCATGATCCTCGCCGTAATCGTTATTCCCTTTTGGATACTCATTTGCACCGAACGGAGAACCTGTTTCTGCTTGCATCGCACACGTTAGCTTGATCGCTGCCCACTCCTCGAGCCCTGCAAGATCGTATTTGCGCACACTCATTGTATCACCTGCCGTTGGTGTTATATCCGCAACGCCCAGCCCATTTGTTGGCAATGGCAGGGTAAGGAAGATCTTCTTGTTCACTTGGTCGAACTTCGCTACTTTGCGTTCGTATATTATCACGTCCGTATCAACCCACTCATCTAATGCACCATCACGCACTGTTGGCGCAGTTGTTGTATTTGTGTGGATCGCATTCACATAGCTATTTCCAGCACCAGAGTTTAGCTGTGCCACTTCCGCCGCTGTTAACGTATGCGCTAATTCTATATGATTACCAACTGCGAGCTCTAGGAAGTGCGCGTCCGTATCAATAGTAATGTAGTGATAGCCGTTCATATCTCCACCGAGGGCATCTATTCCACCGGCAGATACATATGCCTTTGCTAGCGCTTGCTCATCCGCTCTGTTCATCGCTCTGCACGCTTCCAAAGCTTGCTGCCAGTTCACTGTTGTCCATGCTGGGACCCGTGGCTGTGACACCGGTATGCTAGAAGAGCCCTGGCTTTTTGGCGTTGTATCCAATCGCGACATAGGATATTTAGCGAGCCAACAACCCCCAAATAAAACACCATCTCTAAATCCAGCGTTGAAATATGCGCCTGCGCCAGTAATCCCGCTTACGATATTACGTGGGAACTCAACGAAGTTCGCCTCTAAATCGCCCAACTGGTTGAATCTATTTCGTAATCCACTCAAACTCAAATCTTCTGTCATATTATTTCTTGATCACCTCTTTTTTTAAATATTCCATCATGGCTATTCCACCTAATTTCAGTTCCTTCTCGTTTGATTCGACAATTGTCTCACCATCTACTATTCTCTCAGTGTGAACATACTCGCGCATGGGCACGTCTATTTCGCATACCAGAAGTTTCTGTTTTGATTTCATCTCGATCGTGTATTTGCCATCGGTGTCGATATGCACTCGGACTCTTTCGCCTTTATGTTCTTTCAAATCGAAAATCCTTTTCGTTACTATTTTGCCTTCGTAATTCATTGCTCCAACGGTTAGTTTGGATCCACTTTTTGTTATTGATGACATTTTTCTTTTTTTATCTCTTATGGATACTCCACGTAAATGCTGAAACGCCACTTCCTGTATTCCTAACTACGAACGAATTAACCGCAACATCCGTTATCCATATCGCACCAACAGCATCCGAATTTACCTTTGGTATAACATCCGCGATATATCCTGTTAGATTGAAATTATGCACTATCGTAACACCGCCTACGCCCGCAAAATTCGAGTCACCTTTTTCATGGACTATTGTCATTTCTTCTCACCCTCCGTAATTTATTATTTCATTTCCCATTTTAATATGTTATTATCTTCTCGTTTAAGGACGAAGCAGAGGTCAAGGTCCCAACTTTATCACATAGTCTACAATCCTCACATCTCTCAATATCTCCAACGCCCTCAATGCAGAATAATACGCTAAATTCTCTGCCATTTCTGCCTGTTCCAATCTTGGGAAACATCCTGGATCGTATCTTATACAGTTAAATAGCGCTAGACTAGTTGCAGCATCCCTTACCACTCCATGCACCTGTGGATCAAATGAGTAATTTGATACAGTTCCCCTCGCTGTCTTCTTCATTATTCCGTCTATCATTCCCTCCGCCTGAGATATATATTCCTCGATGTCCGCAGCTTTTAAATCGCTGCTTAACCATTTCGAGCCTTTTCTTACCAAAGCAGCTGTCGTATATCTCACCCTCGTGTGGATACTCCACGTAAATGCTGAAACGCCACTTCCTGTATTCCTAACTACGAACGAATTAACCGCAACATCCGTTATCCATATCGCACCAACAGCACCCGAATTTGCGATTGGTATAACATCCGCGATATATCCTGTTAGATTGAAATTATGCACTATCGTAACACCGCCTACGCCCGCAAAATTCGAGTCACCTTTTTCATGGACTATTGTCATTTTCTTCTCACCCTCCGTAATAAGCAAATATAGCTCTCGTTATTTATTTGTTTATTTGAAAATGTTCCTAAAGCGTTTAACTGTGATTATTTACTTATCATCTGCACAAACCAGCCTATCGCATGCAGCGCCGCTGTGACGCATACACTCAAAATCAGAACGACAAAGCCTAACTTGCCTTTTAATAGCTTTTGCTCCGCTTCCAGCTCGCCCAGCAGGTCACTGCACTCGTCTATTCTAGTATCAAAGATGTCCAATCGCGTATCCCCTTTCTCCAATCGCTTGCATAACCAAGTGATGTCCCTCGCGGTCTCTATCGTCTTGGTATACATCTCTTCCTCTCGCTCTATCGATAATGACATTTGTTTGTTCCTCTTTTATGAGTGCCTTTTTTATATATATATCAACCAGCTACAGTAGAAACACGCAATTTGTAGGACCTACTGTTGCATCCCAAATTGTGACTATCTGCATAGTTTCTACATCCTGCGCTATCAAGTAACCCAGGACCTCTGCGGTCGTTCCATGCACGTGTATCAAAGGAGTGTTCGTAGTGTCTACTGTTACAACCATCTATTTCTGTCTCCCGCCTGCGCATTTTTAGTTTCGTCCATAATTTATGCCCCTACTGCGTTTTTGTGAAGAAAAAAAAACTTCACAACACTTCCTATGCGTTCTCGTAATACTCGATTGCAACTACTGCTGTTCCGCTTGTTCCCGCCACGTTATGTATCGATGCTGTTATCATCTTCCCTGCTGCTACAGTCGCTAATGTTATCGTTGCTGATACTACCGTGTCGATGTTCCCTGCTGCTACTGCTGCTGCTTCAACTATCGCATCGTCATTACCGTTTATACCTACATCTACCGTACAGTTGTCACCCACTGTTGCTGTTATCCTATATATCTTGACAGATGTTACAACTATCGCGGTCGATGTGTACATCAGCGCGACTGCAGCGCCTGCACCTATTAGACTCACTACATTTGAGCTTGCTCGTTTTATCTTCGCTGCTGCCGATAGCTTCGCCGTTGTCACATTCGCATCCTTAATCTTCACCGTTTCTATTGCATTACTCTGAATATGCGCTGCTACGAGCCAATCGCCCATATTCAGTTCTGCTTTTCCCGGTGCTGGATCACCCATTTTTTGTCATCGCCTCCCTATGTTATTGCGATTTCCACGAATCCCTCGTTTGCGTATATCTCCGTCTCACTCCAACTGTAAACCTCAAATGGATAGTTCTGTCCAGGAGCCAATGCATATGGTACTATTCCCGGATCTTCGCTCACTACGAAGTCTGCGACCATTGTGTCTTTCGATACTACGTATACTTTGCCTCTTGTCACGTAGTCTGTCGGCCATATCCAGCTCAGATCTTTCGGATCTGTCTTGTTGAATAAGATGCCTATGTCTGCATAGTACGGGTTCCGCTCGCTGTCCTTGTGATACAAGTAGCGCATATCCTTGCTGTTGCCTACTAGGAAGCTCGCCTTGTACTTTGAGTCCAACATCCCGATAGCGTCTGAAATGTCTGTGTATATGTCCGTGCCCGTTTCGCCAGACCATGCGCCCTTGTTGTTTATGTCGCTTCCGGTTGCACCGCTTGCTCGTATCTTTCCGTTTGTGTTTGCCTGTGCCGCTGTAACTATACCCGTGATGTTGTGTGCTGAACTACCATTTATCGCTATGTCGTCTTCCTTCTCATGCACCTCACTCAACGCTATTTCAACTAATCGCGCTTTCGCCTCCGGACTTACTTTTAGGTCCTTTGCGCTTATGGTGAACATAGTCGAGATCTGATGTATTTCATAAGGCGTGTTTTTAGTCGTTATGCCGAATGTCTTTGGAGGTGTACCCTTCGCAGTTATCTGTGCGCCCTGCCCCGTCTTATCGTATTTCTCTACGTTATCTATTGTTACGTCTGCGCCGACATCCCTTCTGTGCAGGATGTTCCGTGCCGTTAAATTCTGTTTGTGTTCGTCCACCCACGTAGGTATTACCTTCTTCCATTCCTCTACGAAATGCTGCAATATTGCAGCGTCATTCTGTATCATATCAGTTTCGCCTCCACTTGTGTTAATATATGCAAGTAATCGGTGTCGCCCGTTAGAGCTACTGTCGATGCGATTTCCAATGTCAAATCAGCACCACTTATCGATTTTACGCGATTTATCATTACGTCTCCAGCCAGAACCTCCAGCAAGATGTAATCGCCCACTGTGAATAAAGCTGTCTTCGTTGTCGTCAGTGTCACCGTTGTGTCACCTACCGCTACGTCCTCGCCCGACTCGGTCTTCACGTATTTCAGTGCGGTCGTTAAAGTCACGTCTTCCAATGCCTGTGCCATTGATTTTGTCGTACGCACCGCACCCGCTGTTGCACCCGCTTCCATGAACACGCCCACTGGCTTTGTGTTACTTCCACCTAAGACCGCAAGCTCTAAGAAATCGCCCGCTTCTATGCTGTTGTTATCATCGTCTGGCGTTACCCACACTCTACCTCGGCCTTCCGTCCACAGAGGCACCACATCATGTTCTGAATAGAAACCGTCTATCGTCTTCTCTACCATGTCGTCAATTGTTATTCCTAGCATGCCCGTTCCTGCTACAGTGCACAAGCATCCTTTTACTTTGCCTGCTGCCGATCTATACGCCGCTGCACCAAATGCTATTACACCACCTGCTGCCTGATCGCCTATTGAATCTAAAATATGTACATTTACTGGATCCATTATACCTTACCCCCTCCTTTTCTTCCTACACTTTTATATGCGTCCGCTATTGCACTAGCTCCGTCTCCACCCTTATCTTCAAATGCTATCTTGCTACCCCGAAGTGATTTCACTAGTTCCAGATCACTTTTCAAGCTGTCAAGTGACATCTTCTTCAACACATCTTCTGGCTTCACGTCCTGTATCGTCTTGAGCTCGTCTATCACCTTTTCCTTTTCCGCACTCACTATTTCGTCTAGCGCTGTCTTCAACTCATCTCGTTCCGCTTCCAGTCCCGCAATCTTCCCTGCCGCTACTGCATCCACCTTCTCTTCCTTCTCGCCCTCAGATTCACCCACTGCGGTCTTTACCACTTCTAGCTTACCCTTCAGCGTGTTTTTCGCTTCTTCGCCTATCTTCTCTGCAATTCCAATTGCTTTCTTCACTTTCGCCACAACTGCGCTAGGCACTTCTTCTAGCTCCACGATGCTTTTTAGCACTTCCGCTTCTTCTTCCGCTTTCTTCTCTATCTTCTCTGCGACAACCAATGCCGCATCTACTTTCTTCTCTACTGCTTTTGGTTCCATTCTTCCTTCTTCATCCTCCTCCTTTTTCTTATCTCCTTTATCTCCAGTACTCTCTACTTTCTCATCCAACACAACTCCACACCCATCTGTCGTATTACATCGCCCTTTCTCCACTATCGCTATGTGATCGATAAACAGGTCTCTTTGTGTAACGTCAAAATGTACACCCTCGAACTCGCCACTTGCATTCTTATCTAGTCTTGAGAAGTGGCCAGGGGAAACACCTACTAAGTTGCCTGATTGGATGTCCACGATTAGATCCTTATCGGCAATTTCCAAAACCACTCTTAGTTCGTCCTCTTCAAATTCAGCGTCTATCGCCCACCCTAGTACTTCGTCTCGATCTGTTACGATTTTCGCTGTTGGATGTCCTCGTGTTACCGGTACACCTTTTATATATTGTGCTATTGCTTCCAATTCCTCTCTTGGCCTGAATGCATCGTAATCGTCATAATGATATACCATTTCCTTTGCTAGTACTATCGGTACTCTTAGTACCTTCTTGGCCTTGTCATATAGCAGCTCGTCAAGTTCAAAACCATTATCTGTGAACAACGTCCTCTGTTCGTCTGTTTCTGAATCCTTCTCCGATTCCTTCTTTAGCGTTATCGTTACGTCCACATTCTTGTATGTTACTTGTTTCTCATTCTCTGCCTGTGCAGGATCTCTCTCCTCTGGTCTAGGATACTCATCATTTCGCAATTCCGATGCCAATGCATCCAGATCATCTTCAGTTTTTCCTTTAACCATAAATAGCACAACCCTTAGCATCGTTTAACCGTTTGTGAAGAAGCAGGAGTTGGGCCTTAAACGCTACGCGCCCTATTCGCATTTAGTGGGAGGTTGCTTTACCATGAACATAAACCGGTTGCATAATGCTATTGTCTTTTCGTTTTGTCTACTACTTGCATGTATAATTATCACCAGTGCGAGCTTCCTTGAAGTCAGCGAAGATCTATCCATCTCTGGTAATGGTACCATTGATCGTGACTTTGGAGCTGAGTCAGCACCCGATTTCACAGGTCAGAAACTGACTGAAACTATCGTTCCTGTTTATTTTGGACGTGCTAATGCAACTTCCTATTATCGTTCTAACTTTGAACTGATTATGTCTAATAATTCGTCTATCTATTATGAGTCCGCTTCTGAACTTCCTGGCGCTAAGCACTATCTCGCTAGTCAGAATTACGAGCTAGGCGTTTATACTGGATTTCACTTTATAGGGGATCAAAACAAAAGCTTCTTCTTCGAGTCTTCACCTTCGCTTTCTGAAGCGGCTGTTATGAGCGAGGCGGAAGGGCGTAGTGTTGTTCGCGCTCGCGTTGTTAATTCATCGGCATATCATACACGCACTATTGATTCGCGTACCTGGCTCGAGGGCAATTATACTCTTGACTGGGCGTTCCTTGTGCTCGATATTGAATTCCCAGAAGCGGGTGAAGATGACTGGTTAGTGTGCCCATAAAGATTTATATAGTTATGCTACCTTTTGAGTTCTAACATGTTTGACAGAAAACCACGTGAAGTTTCTTTGAGACGCAACATCAGCCGGCAGTGTGGATGCTCCAGGCGCTGTGTTTATCTTTTAGATGAACATTTCTCTTTTCCGACCGATGCTGAGATGAATGAGTTTATTGCCAGCGTGCGTCCTACCCAATTCAACTGGGCTCACGAGATACACGACTGTGATGACTTAGCGTTTGAGTTCTATGTTAAAGCTCGATGCTGGTTTCGAGCACGAAAGAAGAATGTCGCTGTCGCAACTATTGCACGTAAAGGCACGTCAACAAAAAAGCCACATGCATTTAACTTCTTTGTTCGGAAAGACGATCACAAGTTGATATTCATCGATCGATTTGAACGAGTGCCGTTAGCGGGTCGCGCGTACCTTATTATTATGTGAAACCTATTCATAATTATGAAACTTATAAGAAGATGCTATGGATGTGGCAAATACATCCTGCCCTGGCAAGATACGGTCGATACTAAAAATGTCGGACGCATACATCGAACTAGAGATTGCGTTCTTGACGCGTGGTACAAAGTCCTTAAAGCAAAGGGTAAACCCGACACACTGTATAACGACGCGCTTTTTGAACTGGAATACTAGAATGTTGTAAAGAGCGTGTATAGGATAGAATAATAACAATAATGAAAAAGATCGACTACATTCGGCAACAAGGGCCTGACTGCGTTGTATGCCAAGATGACGCTAGAACAGTCATTCAGAATTGCGATGCCGATAAGCTTGCCAACACGCTCTTGAATCGGCTTGGACCTAAATACACAAACAGAGAGATGTATAAGCTTGGGTTTATACCCGCTACATGAACGTTCAAACAGGGGGAACAATCATTAGATCTTCC
>AHKK01010500.1_pt1 | contig 8151 bp, 7 predicted proteins | sample 412088 | NCBI WGS metagenome assembly AHKK01 (sample SAMN00138729, study PRJNA73973) | sediment metagenome | reverse complement strand
TCTTTGTCTTTCGTTGCTTCAACTTAATTAAAATCTCTTAGGGTCTGTTTCAATATCCACGATAGCGGGTCTTTTTGCTTTTTTCGCTTTTTCTAAAGCATCTTTCAACTCGTTCGGCTTTTTTACTTTATATCCCTCACCGCCGCAAGAAATTGCGTAATCAGCGAACTCAGGATTTTTGAGTTCCGTAGCAAACTTAGGGTATCCTTCAATTTTCTGTTCCATAGCTCGCATGGTTTTTATTTATGCTTTTATGGTATATTATTTTTTAATATAATGGAAAAAATTGTGGATGTGGAAGAAATAATCAGGTTATTGAATGAAGATTTTGTCGGTGAAATAGAAGCTACGCTGACATATGTGAGAAACGCCTTTATAATGGACCAGTGCGATCCGAGCAGAGTAACAGAGGACATTGCCATTGACGAGATGAGACACATGAATTGGCTTGCTGATCTGATTGTGAAAAGAGGTGGAAAGCCAACAATGGTGCATAAGGAACTTGATTTCGGAGGTGATGACCTGAGAAGTCAATTAGAGAAGCAGATAGCGCTTGAAACAGGAGGCATCGAGAAGTACAAGCAGCAGATTGAGGGCATTGATGATGCAGAAGTGGTCGGCGTCCTGAAACATATATTGGATGAGGAGAAACGGCACAGAAAAGAGTTCAGGATGAGGCTTGAAAAGATTTTTTGAGTTCCTGTTCATATAGTTTCTTGGTCCGAATGGCGCTGGCAAGACCACCACGATGAAGATGATCCAGTGTGTGTCGCCCAAAACAGGTGGAAAGCTCGATGTCTTTGGTATGGATGTGAGTACACATCAGCGCGAGATCAAAAAACTTTTGGGCGTAGTGCCTGCCACAGGAGAACAATCTGGACCCGGATTTCACGGCCTATGACAATCTTATGGTATATTCACGCTATTTTGACATTCACCGTGCGAAGGCAGAACGGGTAATAGAAGAGCTTTTGGATTTTGTTCAACTGCGCGAGAAAAAAGATACTTTGATAGAACACTTGTCGGGCGGAATGAAACGACGATTGATACTTGCAAGAGCTCTTATCAATATGCCACGGCTGCTGATTCTCGATGAGCCGACCATTGGACTTGACCCGCAAGCAAGACATCTTTTTGCGCTTGGATTTGGACTTGGTAGTTTCATAGACGTTATCGAAGGCATGTCCTATCCCCAATTTATTGCTCCTGCTCTGATTTCCATTTCGATTATGAATTCCGCTTTTTTTGAATGCACCTATGGCTCGTATGTGCGAATGTATTATCAAAAAACATTTGATGCCATAATCGCAACCCCGCTGAGCATCGAAGAAGTGATAACAGGTGAGCTTCTCTGGGGCGCTACACGAAGTCTTATCTATGCAACGATAGTGCTGATAGTGATCGCGGCTTTTGGTCTCATCGAACTACCTTCTGGCTTACTGATAATACCATTTTCCTTCATTGCTGGTTTTCTCTTTGCAACTATTGGCATGTGCTTTACCGCTATCAGCCCCAACATAAATGCTCTGAGCTATCCCACTTTTCTATTCATAACGCCAATGTTCCTCTTCAGTGGCACCTTTTTCCCGCTATCGCTTCTACCAGAGCCGATTCAGTATTTTGCCCTGGCTGTACTGCCGTTAACACACGTTGTAAGTATTGTACGCGCGTTAACGCTTGCAAACTTCGGTGGATTTCTACTGGTGAGTTTTGCATGGATTGTTCTTGTTTCTCTGGTGTTGTTTGTGCTGTCGGTGAATCTAATGAAGAGGAGACTAATTGTTTAATGCGTCAAGCATGCAAATCCTTTTATACTTGTACGGAGTTTATAATTGTAATCAATACAACTACTCAAAGTTGACTAACATGAACTGTAGCGATAAGAAAAAAAGAACTCCTAACGCCCTCATAAACGAAAAAAGCCCATACCTGTTGCAACATGCTTACAATCCGGTCAACTGGTGCCCCTGGCGACAAGAAGCGTTTACACGTGCCAAGGAAGAGCATAAACCTATCTTTCTCAGCAGTCCTATGCAAGTCGTAATAGCAAGTCAAAAGATAGAAGAGGCACAGGCATTTGCAGTAGAAATCAGCCGTCATTTTTTGCCTAATCAAGTCATTGCTTTCACATCATCTAGAGACGATGAACTTTCAGGTCGGATACCAATGATTACGGATAAGGTAGCTGTTCAGGGCAAGCCAACCGTGTATATCTGCGAAAACTACACTTGCAAAGCACCTATTACCGATCTGGACGATTTGAGGCGTGTGCTATCTAAGCGGGTCATTTGAGATTAGAAACACCACAGGGGCATATTTCTCACCTTATCCATCAAATGGCTTACTCCCTTCAATGACCTCCTACGGACTATCGCATTAGTCAAATTTAAATTTGGGGTATTTAAACATTTTCCAAAGACGATTCCGGAGGCAGGTGAAATGTAGGTTTGCCGAAGCGTGGCCGTAAAGTCGCTATTGTGTGTCGTTTATATTATAGTGTACTATTAAGCCGTAAGTTTGCGTAAAATTACTCAATGTTGCAACAACTGCTCTAGGGAATCTACGATTCCCTCAACATCGAAGCCGCTTGACATAAGTAAGTCATCAATGGTGCCTTGCTGAGAGGCTTCTTCCACGGTTTCGAGGAAACACCACACTCTCTTGTAGATTGAATCATCCTGTCGTGACGCAAATTCGGCATTCAGGGACTCCTTAACCCCAGATGCAGAAGTACCCAATTTCATCTCTAGTTCATGAAGTCGAACTTTATGGCGATTATACAACTCCACCTCAAAATGATTCCTAGATGTTCTTAGTGTTTCAATCTTATTCTTTTGCTCAGCGAAAGCTTGCATACCACTGAGTATTGCAAACACATTTGTCCGAATTTGGAGTCTCGCTGAGACTTGGAAAGGTAAGGGTGGGAGACAACTCAATACTCCACCTGGAAGTTCATGTGGTACGAGTGCCCCCCAGTTTCTAAGGTGGCCCTCTTCTAATTGTGAAATCGTGTCCGAACTGATCTGGTATCCACCTTCAAGGAAGCGCGAGCCCTTGTAAATTGGCACCAGACAGAAAAAATCTACAACGTCCTTTACTTTGACAAGCGTGTCGATAACCACTTCAAGCTCGTTTTCTGGATGACACGGATCATCCACCGAAAAGGCCAAGGGCAAGTACCGGAGGGGATGATTTACGTGCACATCGGCTGGGAGAATGATGCTTATACCCTCCTCTTCGAGAGTAGCAAGTGCAGAGCGGATGCGATGAAGCATTTCCTGTCGCTTTCGCTCTCGCTTTGCTCTAACGTACCTCAAAATGTCTCGTTGTTGCATCCTTGGAGGGTCAAGTATCCAAGCATCCAGCAGATCAGCTAAAAATGAGTTTTCCTTGCTCTCGGTAGTATCCAGTTCGCTAGCGTTAAAATAGTCTGGAGCTTCCTTGAAAAACTGTGCAAAAGCTTCGTGCATTTCAGGGAGATGTTTGACAGCATCCAGGAAATTATGCACTGCCAATCTACCCGTGTTCATATTTCTTTCTTGGATGTACTGGAATATTTGAAAAAAGAAATTCTGGAAACTGCTAGACCACCTATTTGGAGCACCCTCCTTTAGAACTTCTCTCAATGGTTGAGAAAGCGTCTTTCCCATTGTTTCGAGGGCCTCAGCGGAAAGAGATGGAACGTATTTTAACGATTGTTTCACACTCACAAGCAGTTGATCTCCTTCGAATACCGACTGGAAATTAAATTTTCTACCTGTAAGTGTCTTCTGTAAACCTTTTGAGAGACCCTGCACAAAAAGCAATGCGTCATGTCGAAGAGTGTACCATGCCTCTTCGTATCTGTAATAGCTGTCAGGAAGGTAATGACTTTCTACAGTCTTCCACAACACCACGTTCTTTTCAATGTCAGACGTGAACGGTAAATTTTCCTTTGGTATATGCTTCTGTGTCTCGTCAACAGACGGCTTCAAACCGAATGGTAAGGGCCAGATGCCTTGGGATTGATAGCGTTCGCAAAAGGGAATGGCTGACCTCACGTTATTGAGACGAGATACCGCCTGCTCGTTGCAACCTTCGCTGTTTTCCAAATCAGGGAAGAACTCTATGGACAGCGCACTATCCGAAACTTTCAGCTCAATACTGTCGGTGTGAAGCTTAAGATAGCCAAGAACATCCTCACGGTTTTGGGAGAACCAGTTCCGGTAAGCAGTTTCATCGTACCGATAAAAACCCTGTGTGAAGTTGCAGAAAGCATCCAAGGGGAGATTAATTACCTCCGTACACGCGAGGAAGTCATCATCACGGACGGTTGGCCAAGCTGGCAGGCGGGACTCGCACAAAGAACACCAGTCAAGCAGACGACCGGTATCACCGTGGCTTCCTTGCAGTGATTCTGGCTGTATATATGGACTGACATTACTTAAAAAGTCGCGGCACAGATCGAGACCCCTATGCGCATTGCTAGCTCTGGACGCGATTTCTTGTAACTTTCGGAAGTTTTCTCCCTTGTCACCCAGTATCTTGACCATCTGGCCTATGATGTCCACCTTCACGATCGGTAAGAAGTATGAACTCAGTAGAAAAGTGCCAGTTGGGCCAATAAGCTCATATGCCTCATCAAATAAACCTTGATTTACCTTGAAAAACTGTCTTTCGCCAGCTTCGAAGATACCATCGAGGAAGGCCAAGATAGCATCGAGAGTTGTGTTCTTTGCTTTCTCGACCAGCCCCTTAATAAATATCGTCACATCCAGCCCCTGCCTGCATATGGCGTTCGCTACAAATGCAGGGATGCTTTCAGGTGGTATAGCTTCAAGAATTGCTAGAGCGGTATTACCTGGATCAGAATATCCCTCATGAAGGATTTGAGCAATGTGATCCGATCGAACCCAATGAAGCCCAGTAATAATTCCCCCCTCCAAATTCACGTACTCCCCTGAGATGGACTTCAACACCTGTTGTGGATCATCCCGTAACTGAATGTTTTTCAGCAACTTATCAACTAAGACAGGTGCTCCAAGTGTATCGGCCAGCGCAGTTCTTCGCAATATCTCAATCTTAGCAGGGTCTTCTTTTTGCTCGGAGAATTGCTTCATCTGATCTCGCAGCCGTTCCTCAAGCATGCAGCCATGCGTAAGTAAGTAAACATACTCAATCAGCAAGTGGGGTTCACCTATTCTTTCGTAGGCCCATTCAGGCGAATCGATAGATGCATGAAGCCGCCCCTCCAATTGAAATGCTTTGTATATCTGTCGCGCTTCATCCAAATCCAGGGTTGGCTCAAGTATTTCGTAACTAGTCAAACTTTCCCGAGCGAAGCGATGCCAGTCTTCGTTGCGCACTGTCACTAGAACCCGTACTCCTAGTGCTGCACACTCTTGAGCGATGAGTGGCCACAATCGAGTGCGCCATCCCGCGTTGTCTATCAGAAGAAGAACGGGTAAGCCCAAGTCCGCCCTGAAGCGGAGGTAGTTACGAACAAGCTCAACATGCTCCTGCGATTCAGAAACTCGGAGGATGAAGGTATTCTCCGCTGGCCATTGTTCATATGCATACCGGTACAGAAGTGTTGATTTACCCTGTCCACTCGGAGATCGAATGATACAAATCTTTGAAGAGTTAATGGCCCGATCAATCCTTTCAAGCCAGACTGCTCGCCTAACATCAACGTCAGCCGCGATGTGACCTGGTCTCGTCCCCTTACCTTCAAAGAAATCTAGGAGGTTCTCATCCGATTCCCACGAGATCTTATCAATCAGACCGCGTCCATATGCTTGGAACTCCGTCTCCCGGGCCAATGCTTCTCCAACAGCCGCTCGGACACTATCAATATCGGTGCGCGTTATGGTCCTTCTATCTTTGCCCCAATCCAAAAATTTGGCGACAAATACTGAGATGTATGTATCGACTGCTTCGCTTGCTATTCCAAACGTGTCGGCTACGGTTTGTCTAAGTTGCTTCCGAATATTCTCTTCCGGTAGTGAGACTATAATCAACCGGTTGACAAGGCCATCGGCTTCAGCGGTCGATGCATCTATTTTTATCGCATAGATTGCGGAATTTGTTCTCAACGCGGTTTCTTTCTTCCGGGGAAAGAGATTTTATTTGGGCCAATTTTGCGATGTCTTTGCGTAGTGGAAAATCCACGGCGAGAACGAATTGACAATATGGATCGGCACGGTAAACCTGTAGGAATCCTTGGATTGGCTTTTTGAGCTGGTTCCACTTCCATGGATCTTGTGACGTCTTGACTTGGATGTACACATCCCCTAAACGTAGACCAAGAAGATCCACATCCTCGATCCCCTCAAGCCTAATCGAGCTAGCGTTGCCATCTTCTGCGTAAAGATCAAAAGCGCGAAGGAGGGAATACAGTATTTGATACCGAATACCGCGGATGTTTACCGCTCCATGGAACCGTGTTTCTAAAAGAACATTAAGTTCTTGCCTTGCAGCTTTCTCGCGGGTTTGCACTTTTCGTTTTTTCCTCCTAGCGGACATTAACCCTCCTTATTACTATATAACTCAGAATGGCGCACAACTTAATATATACAACTTCGCTTTTGTCCAAAGTTGGAAGGATATACACACTTACCCCTCCTTCCTTATCCTCGCCTTCCTATAATCATATCCAATGGATCCTTGATATTTACCTAAATTTTAGAGGTTGTCTCACAATTGCTTCTGGCAACAAATCTTTTCCTTCTTTTTGGATTTAAAGCTCTATTTGTCCTTCTTTTTCTTCTGTTTTTGAATTGTTGGATAGCTTCTATATGCTATAAAAAATATCGAACCCAAACACTGTATATAATGTTGATAGCGGGATTTAAAAGAGGTAAAAAGAAGAAGAATGATAATAGATGCGCGTGTGAGACCGCCGTACAAGAGTTTGCAACAGGTGCTTGCATCGTCGCCTGGAGCTCCTAAACCAGTCAAACGCAGCCCGCTTATAAGCGGCTACGAGCGTCCACAGTCAATGGTACAGAAATCGCTTGAGTTGTAGTGGTGGTTCACGGTGCATTTCCGTTTACTAACGAGATGCTCGGCGTCATGATTGCCAATGCAGCACTCGGTAACCTGTGGGTGCTGCCTGATTTCTTTCAGTTCATACCCGGGTTCGCAGGTGCTCAGGATTGGGTGAATGCTGCTAATCATTACTTGGGCGATCGGATGCTTTATGCTTCTTCGTACCCGGTGAGACCGTTGAAGCAGAGTGTTGGGGAGTTCGGGAGGTTTTCTTACGAACCGGATGTGCAGGAGAATTTGATGGCAAAGAATGCGGCTGAGCTGTTTGGGATAACTATCTGAGATAGCAAATTTATATAGGTGCAGGCTCGGTATGTTAAATGGGGGGTATGCAGCGCTTTTTTATTGAGTTGCATTTTCATTAGTAAGCTGCAAAGTTTTAAGTTCTAATCGATTGATAAAATTAATTAATGGTGAAAATCAATAAGATTGAAGAAATTGATCATGAAAGGCGGAATACCTTATTCAAAAGACGCGGTCGGAAAATAACAATACCGCTTTTTACCAACAAAGTGTTAGAAACTCTTGAAGCTGATGATAAAGTATATGAGGTCCATCAATGTGGGTGTGGAGAGGTAATGATACTTCGTACCGATTGGGCAGATTATTTACGAAAACAATTGAACACAGAAGATATTCCATGCTCTTCTTGTTTAGGATTGAGCGATTTAAATGTACCTGGACAAATTTTTGTGAATTTGGAGAACATCCTAAAAATTATGGAAAGACGCAAAATCGATAAAAATCAACAGCAAATCTTTTATATCGATAAAGACTTCGAGCAATTAAAAAAAGAAGGGAGGGGCTTATTCGCAACTAATTCTATTGATGAGTTTTACTTTGGATTCTATAATTTTAGCAATGCAATTTTTGATGAATTTCCAGAAAAAGAATCCCGTGTGTGTTATCCACTGATTTTAGAGATAATGGAATCTGCCATAAAAATCAACCAGAACATATTTAAAGAATTTGAGAAGACCACAGATGCAGAAGGACTTGACCATGCTTCAGTCAATACCTATCTTATCAGTAAATTAAGAATAGACCTCCTATCTAAAATTTCTGACGAAAAATTTTTAAAATCAGGAATTAGCGATTTTTATTCATCTGAAACGGGTAAAT
>AHKK01006745.1_pt1 | contig 8157 bp, 10 predicted proteins | sample 412088 | NCBI WGS metagenome assembly AHKK01 (sample SAMN00138729, study PRJNA73973) | sediment metagenome | reverse complement strand
TTTTCTTTATGCTTCCCCTTTCCCATCTTCTCTTTTAGCCCAACTAACTATGATATGAAGTGCTTTATATTAATCAGTATAAAAGCCTTTCTGTTTTTGTATATCTTTAGCTGTTAGGATGCAAGATGCAAGATGCAGAACTATGATTTATGGCCATATTCCACAGCTTTAAGGTATGTCTTTGTATATGAAGTATAACTACCTTTTATTAAAGACACTGATTTACACTGATTTACGCGGACTTATTCATGTTTGACATTCTTGATCGTTATCATCTGTGTCAATCTGCGTTAATCTGTGTCACTAATTTATTTTCTTGTCGTATATTGCCAAATCATGACTTGACTGATAGATTTCCAAGTCATTATACGTCTGAAACGCCATCAATTACCTCCTGTATCCTGTATCCTGTACCCGGATCACTTCTTATGATTTATCAGTGTGTCAAACCGATTCCCCATATCCTGTGTCATCTCTTCTAGTCTACCAGTTTTTATCAGATTTATACCTGCGAGAGCCATAAATATTCCGCCTATTGTATTGACAAGTAAATCAGTCATTGTGTCATCAAGACTCCATTGTGCCCCCAGCCCGAAAAGAGCATCCGATGTCCATTCCCCTAATTCCCAGACAACTCCGGACGCCATAGTAATAACTAAAACGGCAAACGCTATCGCATATATATTCATGTAGAGTCCATCCCAGTATTTATCTAAAATATAAATAGCGATTAATGCCAAGAACGCGATAAGAACCGCAGATACAAAATGAGTGATTATGTCAAAATCAGGAAAGGCATAATAGACGTCAAATACACCGCCCAGGCCGACATGCAAAAACAATGCAAATACGATCAAGAAGTCTATAATCACCGGTAGTTTGAAGTTCCAAACACGTTTGAGTAAAATCGGCACCGAACATATTATAATACCCGAAATACATTCTAGTGTCCATTGCAAATCGTGATTCGATATTGCTACGACCAGGAAAAAAACTATTGCTATTCTCAGTACATGTGCTACAAAGTACCCGCGTGACTCGGACATATTAATTTAGTTGTTAGCTCTTTAATATAAAATTATTGTTTACTTCTTATCTTATGATTTATCCGTGAGTCAATCCGATTTCCCAGAATCTAATCTTCACCTCAGATTATATGTGCTGTTTACATTTTTACATTTACCCCTTGCATTTTGCAATTAATTGCTCGAACTCTAGAAGATTTTGAGCTTTTACGGCCTGACTAAGAGCTACAGGGTTCTCTTCGGCTGAACAACCGAGTTGACAAGGATCAAGCCTGCGTTGATCTGCATACACGCCGATTTTCCTGACGGCGCTGAAAAGGTCGATGCCCTTGGGGGCCACGGCGAGTACCGCCTTCTTGTCATCAATGAAAGTGCAATGGACCATATCGGTGAGCGCCGTGACATCCTCGCGCTTATAGGGCGGCTTGAGTGTTGCGAATTTAGCCCTTAGCAGGATCTGACGGCTGAAGGTGTTGTGTTCCTTGCTCAAGTCAAACTCTAAAAACGTGTCTGGAGTCGGGAACGTATGGGGCGGATGGTTGGTGACGTAGAGAGGCTCATTGGCGGCATCGGCGATGAGCATGTGCACGTTCATGACCACTTGCATGATGTGGCGGGGTTTTGTGTAATCACCATCCTTGAAGGGGTAACTGGGTTCGTTTTTCAGAATGTTCATTGTTTTCCTCCTCTTGCCCCTTTGGATTCTCTTCCGCCGCTTCCACAGCCGCAGCGAGTTCTTCGCCTACTCCCTCTAGAGCCTCTGGTGATCTCAACCCCTGAGCGAACAGCATACCGCCTGCACTTATGATTGCTCCTTTCCACCCGGATGGTGCCATTCTCTCTCACTGCTCGCAGTTTCTCTACTATCTCGCTCGTTACGCTACTACTATCAAATCCAATAACCGTCAATTGCAGCGGTCCTGTTCTAAATCAACCATTTCTTTTTTATTTTTTGAATCCGCATCGTCGAGAGCAATAAAATAATATTAATTGTTTTTTCCTTCATTTCGGACACCTTATGATTATAAGAATTTGTGGATTTTTTTTTCGCCTTACTCCCTTTCCTCTTCTACCTTCTTATGCATACCCAGGCGGATAAAAATGCCCAATCCAACTGCAACACTTCCAATTGCCACGCCTACATAGAGAATATCTATACCCAACTCTGCTGGTGACTTGTTTTCCAGAATCATCTCTATGAATACGACACCGGAAATTGATACGACCATTGCAAGCAGACTCTCCTTCAAAGCTCCCAGGTCTTCAGTTGTTGGATCCGGGGAGCGACCAAGATTCAGGACCGCCTGTCCTACGAGGGTAAACGTGACGGCGATCAAATAATATTCGGCAATATGAACAAACATAGCAATTGGATTTATTCCGCCATGTATAAGGAATAATATTAGCTCATAGCAGGAAAAAACGAGTGTAATCGCAGCCAAAAGAATGAATAACAAGCCAGTTATTTTCATCACAAGCCGGCCGAAATAATGTAAAGGGCTGGGTCCACGTAGCTCCTTTTTTTCTTTCCTGTTATTCCGGTCGTATCACTCATTTCAAAACACACCTACTCAAGATCTTCATAAACACTCGTTTTTTTTTGATGGGCATTTGACTTATCAAATAACATGTAGTTTAGTTTCATATATTTATTCTATAATTACATTTAGACTTCTGGTATTGAGAATCGTTTGAAAATAGCACCTACTGCGACCGGATCGGTAGCCGCTAAAATAGCGCCGAACAAAATATAGATTATCAGAATCAGAAATAGTAACAGGAATAATACCGGCAATGACGCCAAGAATCATCATTAGCGTCACCGCGGGTAAAATGAATTTTCGACTGAAACGATAAATGGCGGCAGTCAAAACCAGAAATAATGAACATTATTTATATGCTTCAATGTTCATTTATTATACGTGATGTGATGTTATGAACATTAGTCTAGGCGTGCCCTACGAGGCAGCGATAAAGAAGATTATCGAGAAAGGTTATGCCGGAAACCAGACCGAGGTCATAAGACAGGCTATTCTAGCATATGAACGGATGCTCGAGGAAGAAGAACTCATGCTGGTGCACAAGGCAGTTCAGATTGAGATGGAGGAAATAGAGGCGGGCAGGGCTAAAACCCACTCATTCGAGGAGATAAAGGAGATCCTCAAGCAGTAAAGTAAATATGGAACTTATTTTTTCAGATTCTGCCAAAAAGGAGCTGGAGAATCTGCCGCAAGACCTGAAGGCTGTATTCCTTAAACACATGGGGAAGATACAGTTTTTGCCCCCACGCAAGCACATGAAACATGGCATACCATTCCACGTAGAAAACGTAACCAAACAGGCAAGAATAATCTACAACGTCAAAGGAGACCAAACCTATATACTGCATTGCTTCAAGAGCCACAAAGAATATGAGCGCTGGTACAAATCATACAAATAGATATATTACTCTACCTCTGATTTTGGAATAAACAACGCAAATACCAACGTAGCCACTAAAATAATAAATATTACCAAAAAGGACTGCTTCATTGCTGTTTGTGTTGCCGAATACACGATCCTTTTAAATTCATTCACTTTCTCTTCCGGAAATTGGGAAAGGTCTATCTCTGCATGTTCCGCTTGCATTTTTTCTGCGTAATCCTGCAGCTCTGCTACTAACTCATCCTTTGGCATATCCACCTGTATAACATCAGAAGTCATTACTCCTGTTGCAATGCCACTCAACATAAATGCTACAAGCACAGAACCAATTATTGCGGTCCCCATTGAATTCCCTAAATTTCTTACAGTATTAATCATACCAGATCCTTCATTTTGTTGCTCGTCAGAAACCGCAGACATAAGCATATTGCCAAGAAGTGCTAAAACAAAGCCTATACCAACACCATAGATAACTAATCCAATGGCTAAATCAGATCCGGTTACTATTTCCGGACCTGAGAACAAATTCTGTAGAACGAAAACCCCAATAGCAGCAATGATAATACCGAATAATAGAAGATACTTATTATTGAACTTTTGACTTATAGGACCGGTAACAAAAGCAATAACTAAAATAGAAAAAGAATAGGGTATGAGATAAATACCGGTTTCCACTGCCGTATAGTGAAGGACCTGTTGCATATAAACAGGCAAAATAAAGAGAGTGCCCATTAATGCAAGATTAAGTGTCATCTGTGCAACATTGCCAAAGGAAAACGTCTTGCTTTTAAATATGTCAAAATCAAGCAATGGCGTTTTATTCTGCCTTTTTCTTCGCTCGGTCCATAATTTGAAACACACGAACAGGATGATGCCAAGCACTAACATGACGGGTACTATTGAAAGGCCAGATCCTGCATTCAAGAATGCGAGAATGATTAATACAAAACTTAATGCAGAAATTAAAACACCGATAATGTCCATGCTCGGTCTTTTTGAAGCGTCTATTTCTACTTCTTTTAGCATACGTGAGCAGATCAGGATAACCACTACCAGTATCAACTCACCTGCGAAGACCCATCTCCAGCTTAAAGCAGATATTATAAAACCGCCCAACATAGGACCCACGGCAGCACCTGCCGCTGCAATTCCTCCATAGATCGCAAAAGCGGTAGCCCTATTCTTGGGGTTTGGATAAGAGCTTGCTAAAAGAGCCATTGTTGCAGGCAGCATAGCCGCAGCGGCAAGTCCTTCAATAAGCGACCAGCCAGTGAAAAGAACACCCGTATTAGGACTTAATGCTGCCGTCACCGTTCCTACTCCATATACTGCCACTCCGATTAGAAAAACTTTCTTTCTGCCGTACATATCACCAAGCTTAGCACCCATCAGCATCATAGATGCCATTACTAACGTGTAAATAGCCATTATTGCCTGGATCGTACTAATATTTGTGTCCAGATCTACAACTAAATCATTGATTGCAACGCTCATTGCTGTTGTGTCAAAGACCAGAATAAAACATGCAATACATAGAACTATAAGAGGGCCCCAGGTCATGGAAGAACTTTTCGCGTCCCCGACTGCACTTTTGCCTTTTCTCATCTCTGTTTTGCCTTCTCTTTGTTTTGCATTACCTTTTTCTATGATGTGCAACAAAAAGAAAGGGCTGGTGCTCTAAAAAGGTTTTCGGTTATTTTTACTATTTTCGGATCTCAATACGGATATATATTAATACGCAATTTGACAAAGAGCGTAAACATATTAAAAAGGCGATTCATGCTTTTGTAATTCTGGTTTACTTACCTTACATTCTCAGATTTTTCTACGTTGTCCTGCGAGCTTAGCTTAACACTCAGGCGTTAGTTACGTTACCATCCGCGCATTTTACAGTAGGATTACTCTGAATAGATGGGGTAGTCATAAGGGCAATCGGAGATGCAGCTTCTTTGACTCTCGCTTTTGGTTCGGTTCAGTCGCAGGATCCCGCTTTTATCTTCTCTAATTCCTTATTGATCTGCACATTCGCCTCTTCGACTACGCTTTCTGTTTGACCACTACACCCAGTGGCTACCGCGTTGATTTCCACTCCCGCCACTTCGGCATTCCGATCTATTTGCAGTATAGCTCTTTTGTATTCCCGTTTTATATTCTCGACCTGCTTACACGCTTTTATTTCATCTATATCCACACCACGGCTTTCGAGATTATCTTTAACCACAATAAGTCCATCTATTAAGTTGTCATAAGCCTTAGCGGTCTCATCTTTAGTCGCCTCAATCACCGCTATTGATTTGTCAAAACCCGCAACTGTCTCGTATTTATCCGCTTCGATATCTGCTATTGCTTCGTCAAAACTCATCTGTTCTGCTTCTTCCATCTCTTTCAGATCTTTTCCCATTTCTTTCAGGTCTTCCACATCTCTCCCAGGCCCTTCTACGCACCCCATGGACATTGCCGTCACTAAGATCGCCATTGCAATAGCCGCAAAAACAATCGTTTTCCTCTTTTCCATAATAATTACTCCCTTTGAAATTTTTTCTGCTATTAATTAATCACTCCTTCTTCTTTTGTCCTTTTGACGCAATCAGTTTACCTATGCCTTCTGTCGCCTTGCCCATCTCGCCTCTTTTTACTAGCACTACACCAATTATAGCCATAACTATTCCGCCTAACGTATCAATAAGCAGGTCGCCCATTGTGTCTTGATTACCCCTTTGTGCCCAACTTCCTGTGTATAGATCTGATCCCCACTCCATGAATTCCCAGACTACACCTATCGCCATTGCCATTATGACAACGAAGAAAGCCATAACATATATGTCCATGGAGAGTCCGCCCCAGTGTCGATCTAAGGAATAAATAGCGACAAATGCAATACAGGCAATAAGCAAAGAAGAAGTAAAATGCGCAACTGTATCATAATGAGGCAATATAAAATATGCGGCAGTAACCTCGCCACCAATATGTATCAATAACGCAAGTGTAACCAGAATATCAATTACCACAGGCACGGTATCCTTCCACTTCCAGTTTATAATTGTTGGCACCATACAAAGAAGTAAGGCAATAATACCGCTAAAGACCCAGGTCCACGACCCTCTCACGACCGCCATAAGTATCAATAGTACCATAAGTACCTTCAGTATCCACGATATAACGAGGCCCACAGATAATTTCATGATAGAGCTACAAAATATTTAGACTATAAAAAGCTTTTCGCTTTTTTTTGTGTGTTCGTAAGCATGCCCATAATTACTTTTAGCACAATAATTTTTGCCCTTTTTGGATTTGGGCCCCCAATTAGCCGTTATTTTTACGCCTGTTATGAATGGTTGGCGGTCTATCTGTTCATCCAGAATGTCGTCATGGAAAGGGGGAGAAAGAAGGGGAGAAAGGGTGCTTTGCGCCTGAGCTCTAAAATTTTTAATTTGATGCTTGGAATTTTCATTCTGTCTGCTATATCTGAAGATAGTGCCAAAGAAGAAGGTGGATTTAACTAAATTCTTTGACAGCGCTGACTTAAGGATGAACATAGAAGATTGGGCTGATTTCAAGAGGATATTTTACAATGAAGTTTCTTAAGTGATGAGACGTAAGGATACGGATGAGATTTAGTTACACTCTTTTGATAAAAGGTTTGATGATGTGTGTGTGGGGGGGGTAAAAAGAGTTGGTTGAATTTATTAAAAAATATACAGAAACAGATCTTTGCATCAGAACGTAATAAGAGAGGGAACTTCCCCCCTCTTTTACGGCCCTATCTTCCCCTATTCTTACTTATGTATTGTATCATTTATATCTTCTACAATCCCCTTGGCTCCCGTTTCTACTGTCTTAAACGCTTCTTCCTCTTCCTCTACTAACTTCTTAGCAGCCTCACTGACATCCTCTTTAGCCTCTTCGACTTTCTTCTCTACTCCAGCCACTGCCTTTTCTACTTCCTTTACTGCCTTTTCTACTTCCTTACCGATTTCCTCTTCAGCCTTTTTGACTTCTTCTCTTAATTCCTCAGCAGCCTCACTTTGGTTTATTTTCTCAATAGCCCTACCGATTTCGATATCTCTTTTAGTATCGTTGAGCTCCTCCTTTATTTCTTCCTTCTTCTGCTGATCAACGCACCCAATAGACATCGCCGTCACTAAGACGGCTACTGCAATAGCCGCAAAAATAATCGCTTTTCTCTTTTCCATATATATCACCCCTATTTTTTTTCAGCATTCCTTCTAATCGCTCTACAACGCTTTCGACGTCCCTTCACCAGATAAAAGAGCATATATACTATATAAAGGCAATGGTTTTTGTGAGACCATCCAAAAAAGAGAGAATCAAAAAATTTGAGAATCCGAGACAAGAAAATTAATTATTGACACAGATTAACGCAGATTAACGCAGAAAAAATAAAATCCGTGTAAATCAGTGTAAATCTGCGTCTTAAATATTTTGTCCGCATAAATATAATGAATATATTTATTGTCAATATAATCCCACATCTCTATGGGAATTCAGAATAGACTATTTCATACCATTCATTAATAGTTAGCTTCTTTAACCGCTGATTTTTATTTTGGTATATAAACTATAACTTTGCGTTCGCTCAGCATTAATTATTATAACCCTCCAACCATACATCTAACTGATGCATCCAGACATCTTCACACCCTGTACATGCCTTTTCATCGTTCTCCTCTGTCTTACTATCGATGCT
>AHKK01007596.1_pt1 | contig 8391 bp, 11 predicted proteins | sample 412088 | NCBI WGS metagenome assembly AHKK01 (sample SAMN00138729, study PRJNA73973) | sediment metagenome | reverse complement strand
ATCTTCTCCTTTATATAGAATGAGATAATTAGCTTTAATTGTTAGTAAAATGTCCCGAGTAGTAGAAGAGACACCGCAAGAGAGAACAAAAAGGTGGCAGGAGAGAGAGGCAGAAAGGGCTGATGAAAAGCAGCCAAAGGAAGCGATTTGTTCAAGTTGTGGTAAAGAGATGAAAGAAGGTGAATTCATTGCGGTACAGGGAAGAATTCTTTGCGCTGAGTGTTATGCCCAGGAACTGGAAGCGAGTATGGATATGGGTGCCGCAGATGGTACTGGAGCAGGATAAGGAGAAAAGAAATGGAAGATGAGAAATATGCACTACCTCTACCGCGTGGTATAACTACGGGTATCGTATTTGAGGCTGTAGAAAAGTTCGGATTGGAAATAGGTCATGAGGAGCAATCAGAAGACGCATTTGATCCAAGAACCGACTTACCTACAAGGATTATGTGCCTCGGATAGTACTGTGGGGTGATTCGCCCGAGATATTGGAGGAGGCGAAAGAATATATATTCAAGAAGCACGAAGAATGGATAAATGGTTTAGAGGATTGGCGTAAGATGCGTATGAATAAAATCATGAAGAAGATGCGGAAACGATGAATAACTCCCTGTTCATGATTCATTGGCGTGGGCGAAATCAATTCTTCTGTGATGAAGTGATCTAATGGAGGATAAATATAAGAGGAAAATAAAGAGCGAGTTAGAAGAAAAAATAACGTCTTATATTCGGGATAGGGAAGATAAATGTCTGTCAGAATTTGCTTCTAAAAGTGACGGTGGATTAAGAAGGAAGCAAAAATATCCCGATGATATTCGGGCTAAATATTCAAGAGACGCTGATCGGATTGCACATACACGTGCTTATTCAAGATACATAGATAAAACGCAAGTATTCTTTTTAGTGGACAATGATCATATCACACATCGTGTTCTTCATGTCCAACTAGTTTCAAAGATTGCCCGAACTATAGGCAGGTGTCTTAAATTAAACGAAGACTTAATTGAGGCTGTTTCACTGGGACATGATATTGGCCATGTCCCATTTGGTCATCTTGGTGAGTCTATTATGTCAGAATTATGTGAAAGACATGGACTCGGTAGATTTTTGCATAATGTTCAAGGCATTCAATTCCTTGATAAGATCGAAGATTGTGATCTAACGCTACAAATACTCGATGGAATTTTATGTCATAATGGAGAGACCCACAATCAATTATTAGAGCCCAATTGGGATAAAGACTGGGGAAAATTTGATAAAGAAATAGAGGATATTAAAAAGGGGAAACAAGATTATGTTCCTATGACCTTAGAGGGATGTGTTGTAAGATTCGCTGATACAATAGCATATTTAGGTAGAGATTTTCAAGATGCAATTGAAATAGGCCTCATAAAAAAATGACGATTTAGAAGTCCCAGAGCGTTGTAGGGAAAATATTGGAACAAAAAATGATGAAATAATAAACACACTTATTATAGATATAGTCGAAAATAGTTATGGTCAAAATTACATTTCGTATTCAAAAGAAATTTCGGACTCCGTAGAGGAATATAAACAATTCAACAATGAGCATATATATGAAAATGCGAAGATCAAAGCGGAACAGGGAAAAATTGAGGGGATGTACGGAATACTTTTTCAAAAGTTTTTAGAGGCCCTTGAAGAGAAAAATGAAAGTTCTAGAATATATAAACATTTCATGAACGAAGATTGGATTAGTGGAGAATACCTTGACAATTCGACCAGTGAAGAAACGGTGAGGGATTATATAGCAGGTATGACTGATAGATATTTTGAAAGAGTGTTCAAGGAAATTATATTGCCCAAAAGAGTTACTACATTTCGCAGAGGGGAAGATTCAAGTGTGTAGCGCGGGTAACTCTAATACACTTATATTATATGGAAACAATAAGAAAAAGGTAGTACTTTCATCGACTCCTATCAAGACAAGATAAGATTGATAAAATGGGGTGTTGATGGAGGAGGGGGATACACATGATAAGGATATACATAGCAGGTCCATTATTCTCGGAAGCGGAGAGGCAGTATAACAAATATTTGAGTGATTTTCTTGAGAATTTTGGCTTTGAAACATTTCTGCCACAACGTGATGGCCATATGTTGTCAGAGTTATTAGCAAACGGGACAACTAAATCAGTCGCTACGAATAAAATTTTTAATCGCGATATTAATGAGCTTAAAAAAGTGGATGTTGTGATTTTTGTTATGGATGGTAGAGTTCCGGATGAGGGGGCATGCGTTGAGATTGGATATGCCTATGCTCTGGGTAAAGACTGTATTGGTCTAAAAACGGATCCACGAACACTCATGACAGACGCAGATAACCCATTGATTCTGGGCGCCTTGAAGTATCGAATAGCAAAAAATCTCAAGGAACTGGAAGTTTTTCTCAACAAAATTAAAGAAACCGAAGAAGGATCCACAGACACAGAAACAGATGAGCTAATTCCGGTAGCAATAAAGAACTGAGATATAGACACTGATTAACGCAGATTAACACAGATGATAATGATCAACAATGTCACACTTAATTAAATCCGTGTAAATCCGTGTAAATCTGCGTCCTAAATTAAATAGATGGAAGTTATACGTCATATCCCTCCAGAAAGCCCAAATAAATGCTGAAACGGTCTTAAAACTCTGCGTACTCGGCGCTCTCCGCGGTGATAAATCACTGGGTTTTTAAGCAGACTCCCGTAGCTTACCCAGATACAGCCACTGGTCGAAATACCCATTGCTTTCTTTGTTCTCTTTTATCTCTCCTTCGAAATCAGCATTTAATAGGTCTGTTATAATGGCCGCTTCTTCTTCACTCGATACGGTAAATAGTACTTTACCATCGTTTCTTAAAACATTTGGGACCTCTCGTAGCACCTTCTCCCAATTGAGTTGCTCAAAATGAGTTAGCTTTCCTACCATAAATCCAAACACAACATCAAATTCTTTATCAAAGAAAGATGAAAGGATAGAACAATCCAATACGATACACCTCTTGGGCTCTAACGCCTCTTCCTCCAAGCCTTTACAAATCTCACACTTGTTTATATCTACAGTGAGTGGGTAAATACCCAGCTCATGCAGTGCGATTGTCGCACAGCCATCGCCACATCCAATTTCAAGTGTTTTATTATTTCCGCTTAGCTCATTCTCGGTTATAAAATCACCCAAAACGTTCTTTAATACCTCTATCCTTTCACGCGGATAAAAGCTATCCTCTTTTAAATTACAATCACAAAATAATCGGTTCACCAACCCGATGGAATAAAACTCGACCATCCCGTCATGAAATTCTGCCCTCTCCACCTCTTTTGTCTTTGCTCCTTTTACCATGCTCGCAAGAGCCTCAAATTCTTCCTTCTTGCCGCTATCTGCGATGACATCAGTAAAGATAATCGAGAACTCCAAATCTTTGTCGCGTATAGCAAGCCCTATCAGCTCTTTCTGCTCATCTATTATCCTTATCGCTTCTACTACATCTTCCCCTTTTACCTTACCCATGTATTCGAGCGTCCTGCCCAGCCACTTTTGATCGGCATAGCTCTTTTCTACCAGCATAAAATCGCCTATCCCCAATAGCTCGTTTAGTTCCATCGCTTAGTTAATAAACAAACAGCGGTACTATTTATATTTGGGCGGGCACCGTCGAATTTTTCAGTGAAATTGCTATACCTTTGAATTTCACCGCCGAGCACACAGAGAACGCAGAGGCACCAGAAAGCATAATATTCAACTAAAATTAATTATTGACACAGATTAACACAACACTTTTTCTTTTTTACAAAAAGAAAATTTAGCCTGTGCTAAAAGAAAAACACAAATGTTCTTTTGGTAAAGCTTTTCTTTTTAAGAAAAGGTTTGTGTAAATCTGCGTCCTAAATTAAATAGGTAGGAGTTATACGTTATATCCTAATATAAAAAGGGAGCTAGTGAGCTCTTTTGACTTTTAATTTTAAGCACCCATTAACGCCATCTGTTGAACTTTGACTTTTGCACTTTGGATTTTACATTTTACATTTTACATTTTACATTGTCAGCTCAAAAACCCATAGGTTTTTGTGCAGATACCTCTTACCGCACCACACATTCGGCCACATAACTCTTTACCGCATCCCTCAAACATACTAAATCTGCATCTGTGTAAATTAACACACCATCAAGAATTTCTTGGTCCAATACCGTTTCCGGCACGAATTTCTGCAAGACATAGCGTTTACTACCGCGTATCAGTTTACCTATCGCCAAAATGTCGGTCTTACCGAGTTGCGATTTTACCACTGTTGTTCGAAATTCATAATCCAATCCCGCATGCATGATTAACTCGATACTATCTTTTATTTTCGCCTGGTCAACCTTAGAATTAGTAATCTCCTGGTATCGTTCCAAAGGGGCTTTTACATCCATCGCAAGATAGTCCACGATATTTAATTCAATCAATTCTCTTAATATTCCGGGATTGCTACCGTTTGTATCCAACTTAACCAGGAAGTTCAATGATTTTATCTTTTTGGTAAAATCAATCAGGTCGGGCTGCAGTGTTGGTTCCCCACCCGTTATTTCCACCGCATCCAGCTTCCCACACCGAGTTTCCAAAAATGCAAATATGTCCGCCTCAGGGATAGGATGCGAGAATAGTTTCGGGTCCACCAGCTCCGGATTGTGGCAGTACGGACACTTGAAATTGCAGCCCTGGGTAAACACAATCGCACATATCTTGCCGGGATAGTCTATTAGCGAGAAACGCTGAAAACCGCCGATTAGCATGCTATTAACATATTGGCATCAGCATTTAAATGTTCTTATCTTGTGCTTGGAAAGTAAATCACTGGTTTTTTTAGACCGAGCCCCCTTCGCCCTAATCATATCACTCACTCACTCATTCTCATCCACATCATCACTAAAACTAATCAAATCCAACTGCTTATACTCAACAGCCCCATAATTGCCCTTGACACCAACAGCTTTGCGTGTTTTTGTACTTGAATCCAACGCTGCCCCCCTTTTCACCCCAAGTTCAAGTGGTTTTACTGGTTCTACGACAAATGCCTTCCGTTTTCTAAATTCTTCCCGCTTACCTTTGTTCCACTGGTTTACCGGCCGCAGATAACCCACTACACGTGAATATACCTCGGTCTCCACACCGCACTTTGGACAAGTACTATGTTCCCCCGCGATATAACCATGAGAAGGGCAGACACTAAACGTAGGCGTGAAGGTGAAATAAGGCAAATGATATGACTCACAAACTTTACGAATTAACCCCTTAATAACATTAGGGTCTTCAACCCGCTCACCTGCGAATACATGTAAGACCGTTCCTCCCGTATATTTTGTCTGGATTGCGTCCTGCAAGTCCAACGCCTCGAAGACATCATCCGTGTAATTCACCGGTAGTTGTGTAGAATTAGTATAAAACGGCTCGGCTCCTGCCTTATACTCCTCTTCGTTAGCGCAGATTATTTCCGGATTCTTCTCCTTGTCTATCCTCGCCAATCTATAAGAAGTTCCCTCCGCTGGCGTAGCCTCGAGATTATAATTATTCCCCGTCTCCTCCTGGAACTCCAGTAATTTTTCACGCATAAAATCTAAAACCCTTACGGTAAACTCCCTGGATTTTTTCGCTGCAATATCCTCTCCCAAGAGATTCAAGCAGGCTTCATTCATACCCAGTAAGCCAATCGTAGAGAAATGGTTCTTCCAGTATTCACCAAACCGCTCTTTTACGCCTCTCAAATAAAATTGTGTATACGGATAAAGTTTTTCTTCCGTAAACTTCTCTAACACACCCCTCTTTATCTCCAAACTCGCCTTTGCCAGAACCATCAACTGTTCTAAAGAGGTGATGAACTCATCTTCGTCTTTGGCTAAATATCCAAGTCTTCCCATGTTGATCGTGACCACACCAATAGAACCGGTTAAGGGATTGGAGCCGAAAAGACCACCGCCTCTTACTTCTAACTCTCTATTATCTATTCTTAACCGACAGCACATGCTTCTGGCATCTTCAGGGTTCATATCAGAATTGATAAAATTACTGAAATACGGCACCCCGTATTTTGCTGTAAGTAGCCATAGACCTTCCAAATTACTATTCTCCCAGTTAAAGTCCTTGGAAATGTTATAGGTAGGGATAGGGAAAGTAAATACCCGGCCTTTTGCATCACCTTCGGCCATCACTTCTAAAAAGGCCCTATTGAACAACGCCATTTCCTCCTGGAAGTCATTATACGTCTCGTGCTGTAGCTTGCCACCAATAATCACGCCCTGGTCGGCGTAGTATTTAGGAACTGTCAAATCTAAGGTGATGTTTGTGAACGGAGTTTGGAATCCTACCCTTGTAGGGACATTTATGTTAAATATAAACTCTTGCAATGCCTGCTTCACTTCTTTATAGCTCAAGCGATCATAGCGTATGAAAGGCGCAAGAAGCGTATCAAAATTGGAGAACGCTTGCGCGCCCGCCGCCTCACCCTGAAGCGTATAAAAGAAATTTACTACCTGCCCTAAAGCGCTATGGAGATGCTTAGCTGGTTTGCTTTCTATCTTCCCCGGTGCACCCTTGAATCCCTCTACCAAAAGGTCAAAAAGGTCCCAGCCAACACAATAAACGGAGAGAAGATTTAAGTCGTGTATATGGAAATCGCCATTTAAATGCGCTTGCCTGATTTCCGGCGGGTAAATTTTAACCAGCCAGTAGATTTTGCTGATTTCCGACGAGACATAATTGTTTAACCCTTGTAGGGAGAACGACATATTGCTATTTTCGTTCACCTGCCAGTCCATCTTCTCTAAATATTGGTCAACCAGGTCAACATTCGCTCTGGAAGTAATCTCTCTTATGCCCGCATGCTGCTCTCGATAAATAATGTACGCCTTAGCCGTTTTGCGATAGGGAGAGGATAATAAAATCTCTTCGACTACATCCTGTATCTCTTCCACTGTCGGTATATCACGGGGAATCGCCTGTTGTGCTAAATTCAAAACCTTGAGGGTCAATTTCTGCGCTATCTCATAATCAAATTCGCCGGTCACCGCACCTGCTTTTGCAATTGCATTTGTAATCTTCTCTACTTCGAATTTTTTTGCCCTACCATCTCTTTTTTCTATCTTCTTGAACACAATATCTCCCCCCCTTATACTTAGATAGCGAGTTTATAACTTTTATGTTTGCTTATGAATATATATTCGTATTAATTAGATACAATTATCTTCTCCCCACACAATACTCTATAAATCCCCTGGATGGATATTCATGGATTGTTGTAGCAATAATAGCACCAGCTCCGTATTCCGCGATGACCAAAATCGCTTTCCCTCCCTTTTCCTTTAAAAAAATCTCGCCTTATTCTCCTACATCCGTAAAGTAGCCATCACACATGCATTCTTCTTTTTCCGCTATCATCGCTGCTTTATGCTTCTTCACCACCAATATTCTTACCCGCCTCTACAAAATCTTTTATGAGTTCACTTTTTGCTCTGAGCCCTACCAATATCTTTGAATATGACTCATTCCCAAATCCCGCGGGTACTATTAACAATTTATAACCAGTAAGGGAAAAGAAAGGAGCAACTAAGACCGTCTGTGTTACTACTTCACAATTAAACCCCATATCCACAAGATACCGCTTAAAAGCTGTGTCTTCATCCCACAGCAGTGCTATCTCTTTTTTCTTCGCGCTCTTCTATTTCCCTGAGGCACATTCTCACTTTGCTCACGATTTCGTCTAGTTTATCTTGCGGAACACTCTCACGCCTCACAATGCCACTCACAATACCCACAACTTTACCCGGCGTTTTACACTCTTTATTTCTCGTGCTTACACCTACCTGCTCGAACTCCTTAAACTCTACCGGGCTTTGACAAAGGATGATAGCACAAATCGGGATCTTTTTCAACTCAAGCCGCACTTTATAGATGAAATGCTCTTTTACGTTGCCATGATGTAATACGGCAAGCTTATGCCCACCAATTATATCTATCTCTTTTTGCTCCAATCCAAAAATTGAACCATGTCCACCAGTCCTTGGTGCATCACGCGGTGTCCCATTACCCGCATTCAAGACTAGTACACCGGTAGATACTCCTCTACCCCTTAATTCCGTGGTTATCTCGCATACCGGCTTTGGCACGTGCCTTGTACCCGGAGACATCGCAACCGCAATTACATCGTTCTTCCATGCTTTCGCAAATGTACCTCTCTGGGCAATACCGCCACCTAACCCAAGCCCCTGCCCTTTCCTGCATGCTAACATCTGCGTCTCTCTACCTACTGCCATTATTTTTGCTCGGTATCGTATTTCAAGTCTTCTATCTTCGTTATCTTGCCATTCTCCATGTGCGCTATCCGATCACAGACATCGTAAGCGAAATCC
>AHKK01006738.1_pt1 | contig 8412 bp, 8 predicted proteins | sample 412088 | NCBI WGS metagenome assembly AHKK01 (sample SAMN00138729, study PRJNA73973) | sediment metagenome | reverse complement strand
CTTCCTTAGAGCTTGTTCAAAATAAATACTCGCTTTAAGTATTGCTGTCGTGGCATTACCTTGTTGTAGAAGTGTTTCAGCTTCAGCAAGCTCCTTCTTCCCAAAAATTTCCTGGATTGTACTTACTAAATTTATTCTTGCTCTTCTTATTTGCTTTATATCATATATGACAACTCGAAGGGCTCTCAAATCAAAAGGAATTTGTTCTACACTCTGCGACAGCAATATTGTGGACTTGTCGAGTGTATGAGCAATACCCACCTCATAAAGTACGTTTGGATTTTTGCCAGTAACATCAGCGATACAAATTCTAGACTGGTGGATAGCTGCTTTAATCTGCTCTGTTATGACTCCTGGCGAATAAATGTCATCAGCGCGTAGAACTTTTAGACCAAAACTTTCAGCAGCGGGCTTAATCACTTGGCGATATACTGATTCATATTCAGGACTGAATGGCATAATCACAAAGCACAAACTAGACGAACTTGCCAAGCGTAAAGCACTGTCTTCCCCTTTAAATGATTTTAGCAAAATATCTTTTTCCAGAGTTTCAAAAGCTTCTGGTTGAAGTTCGCGTATTCTAGTAGCTTCCTGAGTTTCCGTATACGTTTGTATCTCTTTAAAAAATTCAATCAGAGCAACGGCTCTAGATTTCCTTCCGTTTGTTTCAAGATTTATAGGACGTAAGTTTAATTGACGCATTTTTTCAATATCCGAAGGGGTTGCATCAAATTGAACGATGTAAGCCTTTCTTTCAAACTTACCTAGACGAGAACTGACAACTTCTTTTATATGTTGGAAGTTAGGATCAGAAAGACCATATCCAATAAACAATCCTGTTCGAGTAATGAGCATAGCAGACAAGTGTGTAGCTATAACAGGATAATCTTCAATATACCGATTAAAATCCTCTTCTGTAACAATGATGTGTTCTTCATGCCTTAAGTCACCGTGCATTTTTACAATGCTTGTGGTCAAAGGTCCTCCATGAAATGGCATTTGACTTTCTCCCACAAGAGATCTAAAGGGTTTTTTGATCTCATGATATGCATCCTCAAGAAGTAAATCGAAGTTAGTAGTATACACAGTCTCAAATGAAAGAGAAGCAAAATTACTGTGCACCTCTCCCGGTTCGATCTCATCAGCATGAAGGGCACGACGAATTGATTCGATTAGTTGGACGCGTCCAAAGAGGCGCTCGTAGAGAGATGCAATTTTGGGAGGAGACAACTTTGTGTCTATATCTGCTTCGTTAGCCCACGTTTCCGCTAGACCACTCCAATCAGGCATCTTTAAACCAGTGGGAGCGCGACAATTGAGTGAAAATCCAGCACCAATAAAGGGTAAACATTTACCCTGTTTAATATCCTCAAGCAATGGTTTAGGAATCTTCATATGCATCCCTCAAACATTCTTTCGGCTAGTTCCGTATAACATAGTATATACGAACCTATTTCGCATATCCCTCCAATTTGGTAGTATATCCGAACAGTTCGCATAACCCACCCTTAGTTGAACCGTCTCACTCATTTTTCCCCGCCTGTCTTTTAAATACCTGTGGATGTATAAAAACACTCCTGCGTATTTTCACTCTTTTTCACCAATAATAACACTCCGATTTGCAACTGTCGGCACATATCTTATCCCGGAAAAGCCCGTCCCCGCCAATAGTTCTTCCATTTCTGATATTGAATAGCATTTGCCTTCAGATGCAAACATTAAAAGAACAGAATATTCAGCTACAGGCAAAGGCCCGTTTTTCGCCGCATTTATATGTGCATCATGGATCATTATCCTACCACCCGGATTTAGATTCCTATACGAATTTTCCAATAGCAATTTAACGTCACTAAAATCCCAATCATGTAAGACATGAGAGAAGAGATGTACATCAAATCCTTCCGGAAACTCATCTTTGAACATATCACCTGCTATCACATCGATTTTATCCTCCATATCCCTTTCAATTAATGAATTTTTGGTAATCCAATCAACCGGCGGCTTTTCAAAGACCGCTGCAGACATATGTGGCTGTTGAGACACAATAGCCGACGCGTAAATGCCCGATGCACCTGCAATATCTAATAACCTATCATATTGTGATAATTCAACTGTTTTTGCAAGCACAGGCGCAAGATACGCGCCACGGCAATCCATAGCGGCCGTGAACGTCTTAGCGAACTCACCTTCTTCCATTGCAAGTGCCCACTCTTTTTCATCTTTCTTTGCGCCCCAGTTAGCAGGTTTACCGGTCTTTAAAACTCTTAACATATCGTCACAAATGGGTCTTTCTTTTAGTGAAGAGAAATATGGCCCTAACGACCATGGCGATGCATCAATCAAATAATCCTTTGAGAGTTCCGTTAAATAGTACAGACCGTCTCTTTCTTCTATCAAGTCAAGTGCCTTGAAAAGAGTAAGCATTACATCTGCAGGTCTTTGTTCTATCTCTAATGAGGTACAAATTTCAGGTATACCCGCAGGATTTTTATCGAGCCAAGAAAAGAAATCAAAATGCGCAACTGCTGTTATTAACAGGTCCGTAGAATAGACACTATCCCTCAATCTAAGCAGATTGGTTGGATCTGTCGAGGGTATTGTAGTTAATATTTCGGTAATCATCTCATTATAATTTTCCTTTGTATTATCTTTCATCTTAATATTTCTCCATTACAGGCGACCAAGCATCAATTGCTTTTACAGACCTATCTTGTGTAACTACCGCATGTGGAACACCTGAAGGGATAGCCATAACTTCTCCTTCCTTAACACAAACAGTCCTTTCGGCTACCTCAAAAAATAATTCGCCTTCAAGAACCAACGTGATTTGTTCACTTTCATGACTGTGTTTCTCAAACCTACTGTTCGGCTGCACCTCGAAATAGGTCAACATAGCCTTTTTCAAGGCAATCCCCCACATCTTGGCACCTGGAACATCCGGTTGAAGACGGAGTATCTCTTTCGGATAGTATTGTGCTTCTTTATCGAGCATCTTAACCATACAGGCAGCGGTGGAAGGACAAATACTGTAAAACTCCTCGGTAGCTTGGATTGGTTTAGGGGTGTCGTTCCGTCCCACTTTACTAAACCCAAACCTGGAGGCAAGCTCTTCGGCTGTGGTTGTCAGTAAGTACAACTCTTTAATTCCCTGGAGAAGAGCATAAGCCAATATCCGCTCATATAGCATCTTTCCAATACCTTTACCCTGGTGGGATGGTGCTACCACCAGCGAGCGAAGCAAACCAAATTCGCCAAGCACTTCAAGACCAATTACGCCTATAAGTGTTTCATTGCTCTTCGCCACTAAAAAATGGTGTAAGTGATTGGAAATATCCTCGTGAGGCAAACCCGCTTCCAATAACAGATTCTTGATTGCCGCCTCATCTTTTGCATCTGCAAATATAACTGTTATATCTTTCATCTTGTCTTCTCCTATCTCATGGCAATTTCGCGTGACTTTGCTGCATCCAAACTTGAGTTCGCATATCCTTCCATTTTAGCATTGTATCCAAAGTTAAGTTTGCTTATACATCCTTCAACTTATCCTTCTCTCTGGTATTTGGCTTCTGATTTCATTCTTACCGAATTAAAAGGGCAGTCAAAGTGCCGACACCGCCTGCAGTAATAAAATGAGATACTTACCAAAGTAGGTAAACCTAATATCCAGAAAATAGTTAAAACAGCATGATTTTCGAGCAACCAATATTGTGGGATTACAACCAAACCTGCCATCATTATTATCCAACCAATTTTATCTAAAATGCTCATCCGCTCTGAACGAAACTTATATAATTTTTTAACACATCCCGATGGTAAGAAAAGGCAGGTTGAATATTTATAGGGGTATGGGCAGTGAGCGCAAAGACAATAAAGGACGACAAAAATGAATCCAAAGATAGCAAAACACGTATATATTAGCCCCCAGGTAATGCTTACCGAATAGATGCCATAGGCTCCGATAATGATGAATCCGTAAAATCCGATACGCATAAGAATCTTCTCAAGAAGAGAAAATCTTTCAATTAAATTGACATATTGTTGAGAATCTTGAGCAACCATCGTTAACCTCCTTTTTTTTAATAGCTTTAGTTCCCTCCAGTATTTAGTCTGCGGGTAATCAACGCGATTGAAGGTGGCAGAATGAGGTAAAAACCGGATACCGGGAATAGCGTAATACCGATAATGATAATCACAAGTAAGCCCCAACCGAGCCCGGACGGCAGTACTTTATTACTGTTCACTTCAACCCAATCTACGAAGAAGCCCATAACGAATAGTGAGAAACCGCACAATAAAAACCAAGCAATCGCACAACGGCCCATGTCTTCTCCAACGCTGTTGATAATGCCATCAGATAACATCCCGCCCAAACTATCCGTACCAATCACGACACCAACAACCGTGTGAATTATCGCTACTACCATTAACCAACGGCCAATCCATCGTTTCATAAAAACTCTTCCTCAAAACTTTATTCGCTCGATTTCGGACTCATGCATATTGTCTTCCATAGTCCAGAAATGGGCTTCGCCGTTATACACCCGGAAACTTGATACAATCTTGGTAATCCATTTTTCTACTCCTGGCTTATTAAAAGATGTGAGAATATAAATATTTTGTGTTTTTTTTTTGCAATGGCGTATACAGTTTGAACGGATCTGAAGCATAACCAATTTTAGAACTGACCTGAGACGTCTCAAAAATTTGTTTGTGTCTCTATCAACCCATCCTTCATGTAGATAACCCTATCAATATAGTTCTTATGCCAATCTTCGTGTGTAATCATCACAATGGTTTGGTCTAAGTCATCATTTAGCGTTTTAAACAATTCAAGAATTTGCTTTGACGACTCGCTGTCTAAATTCGCACAGGGCTCATCAGCAAAAAGGATCTTCGGCTTATTTACTATTGCTCTTGCAATGGCAACCCTCTGCTGCTCTCCGCCTGAAAGCTCCCTGGGAAGGTGATGTAATCTATTACCAAGACCCACCGTCTCCAGAATATCTATACTTGATTTTAAGTATTTTTCCTTTCTTTGCCCTCGCATCATAGCTGGCAGGTACACATTCTCCACCGCGGTAAGCTCTGGCAAAATTGCATATTCCTGAAATACATAACCCAAATGGTTTAATCGGAATAAAGTCTTTTCTCTATCTGATAATTTCAGGGCGTTTAATTTATCTATAAATATCTTACCTGCTGTTGGTGTGTCAAGCAGACCAAGTTGGTGGAGCAAAGTGGATTTACCACTACCGGAGGCGCCCATTATAGCCAAAAACTCGCCCTTTTTGACATCGAAAGAAACGCCTTTCAGTGCTTGCACTTTCACTTTCCCCATAGTATAAATCCTCTCTAGATCTTTGACTTCTATCATTTTAACCCCAAATTGCTTTTAGTATATTCTCCCTTACGGTTTTCCATGAAGGGATAAGTCCGGCAATAAATGAAACCGCAATTAAACTGATTATGCTCTGGATTATGAGCTGTTGTTCTACTACTGGTTTGACATCGCCCATAGGGAACGATATAGGATTTGCAGCCATATAAGAAGTTAAAAAGTATAGCAGAAACGCCCCTATGATAATGCCAGAGAAACAATAGAATAATGCTTGTATCACATAAGATTTGATTATAGCTCCCTGGTTTATTCCAACAGCCTTTAAAATGCCTATCTGCTTTATTTTACTGATCGTATTAATGTAGATAATGATGAATATCACAACGACAGCCATTACCAGGCTAATAATAGTAGAAATAAAAGTAATAAGCGAGAAACTGCTGCTTATGTCTCCTACAATTCCACCAGACTTATCCTCCCAAGTCTTAATATCCTCACTTATGCCAAGCTCCATAAATTTCTTCTTGAACGCTTCTTCCGTTCCTCTTTGGTTGAGTTTAACAAGAATTTCTGAGGCCTTGTTATCCAATCCCAGGACAGACTCCATCTCTTTTTCTGTCATAAATGCAGAACCATCAGCCACAAAAGATTTTGTTTTAAAAATCCCTTTCACTCTATACTCTCTTATGACTCCATTACTGAAAGTTACCATGATTTTATCGCCAACTCTTACGCCACCAAGGTCTCGCTCTTCAGCTTCTTTTCCCTCCTCACCAGCCAGATCGATGCCCAGTAAAATTTCATCGGTATCCGCTTCACTCAGATACTCGCCTTCTATTATCCCTGTATGGGTTTTTGTAACCGTTACTTCGTCTATGGGATTTATTGAATAAAGCGCTCCACTTACAAATTTATCTTTGTTGGTAAAAGTTGCACCAGAGATATAGTGTGCTGATGTTCCTGCAACGCCAGGGAGACTGTTTAATTTCTTCTGGATGCTGTCCACATTATTTATGTAAAGATCGTCTTCCTGTGGTTCAATAAGAATATTGGCGTACGTGTAGTCTATCAACATCACATTCATACTTTCCCCAATACCTGAAACGATTGAAGGGAGAAACACAAGATTTACAAATATCAACGACATGATCGTAACTGTCAGAATGGCCGTTCCTATGTTCCCTCGCCTTATAGATTTATGCGCTAAGAAAAATGAAACTCTAAAGTTCTTGAACATCGTCATCCCTTCTTCTTCTTTTTGAGGTAAAAATAAAAGCCGGTGCCTGCTAAAGCAATCAGAATGACAATAATAATTACGGTCAATATACCATTGTTTTCATTTCCTTCAACAACCAAACTCAGCTTTTCTGTAATTGTATGATTTCCCGAATCATCTTTATAGCTAATTTGAAGATGATAATCAAAGCTGCCACTCGCGCCAGGTATCAATGTGAATACTGCCGGGCTGTCGTCATCCGGCTCTATTTTACCCAAAAACGCTTCTTTTACGCCTGAAAAGGGTAGATCTGTTATGGTTGCCTTGACAGATTTTGCATCACCATCTCCTGCGTTTTCTATGCGAACAATGAGTGTAAAAGCTTTTCCCTGTTTTATGTTCAATGGGTCGGTCTTTATATTTGATATACTCAACTCTGCTATTCCTATAACTTCAATACCGGCAATCTCGCTCTGTTTCTTCTCTTCATCGCTCAATCCCTTGTATGTAATGTTAATTGGAATCATAATCATGCCGGTAGGTGTATTCTCACTCGATTTGAAGTTTAACATGATCTCATAGCTTTCTTCTGGTTCAAGACGTTCGATATAGTAGTTACCGGGATCATTGAAATAGACAGACGACACTTTGCCGACTTCAACGAAGATGTCGTGTGCTGCGGTCTCTCCGCGGTTCGTAAGCTTTAAAGATAGCGTAAAATCGTCTCCCGGGCGTATCTCCTCCAGAATAACCTTTTCTACCTCAAGCGATACCTCTTTCAAGGATGTCCGTTCGTTGACCCTTACGGGAAAGGGATAGCGAAGTGTTTCTCGAGCAAGACTTCCTTCCGGTCGGTAAAGGATATGGATTTCAGGGAAGTATATCCCTTCCTCTATAGGAGTAGTAAAGGCGAATGTGATCGAGGTACTGCTGCCTCCACCGAGTATGCCAACGTGCTCAAAGCGTTTATGATCGTGCTCGAAACGTGGAGCAAAGAGGTAGATGTCTGTTATATCCGCACTTGCGTTTACTGCGGAGTTTTTTAGTGTTACAGTTACCGTGCCAAGCTCTCCGGGAGTCAGAATCTCTGGCTGGACGGTGTAGTTGGCGATCGTGAGCGCGGGAGATTGAGCGTAGGTAACAGATGTAAAGAGCGAAAGTAGAAGTATCGCTATCAGAATACATTTGAATGGTTCTTTTGTTTTCATAAGATATACGTTTATATTAGGACATATATAAGATTTATACTCAACAAACAACTGGTAAAGGTGTTGTAAAATGGAAACAAAAAGGCTGCTCAAAGAGCTTGGATTGAGTAATTATGAGGCTGAGGCTTATCTGAAAGTGGTAGAACTGGGTGTCGCCGAAGCAGGCGAGATATGCAAGAAGACAAAAATACCTTTTGGCCGGGTCTATCAGGAATTGAATTCACTCGCTAGTAAGGGATTGATTGAGGTTCAAAATACCAGACCAAAGAAATACCGGGCAAGAAAACCGCGATTGGCGTTTAAGACGTTATTGCAGCAAAAAAGGGCGAATATGGAAACACAGTTGCAGAAGACGATTGAAGCGGCTTCACAGATAGAAGAAAATATTTCAAAGGAAATTCCAACTGCACCAAAAGAAAGAACCTTCTGGACAACCGCAGTCGGTGTAGAAGAAGCTGTGGAAATGTTAAGATTGAATTTTGAAGAGGCCAAAAAAGAAGTCTGCATCATCTTACAGCATGCTTATCCGGACGATGAATGTAACTTAAAAGATAGTGGGACCACCGTAGCCAAGGAAGTAATTAACGCCTCAGAGAGAGGAGTAAAAATAAGAGCACTGGTGAATGAAGAGTTTATAATATCTAAGATGG
>AHKK01000700.1_pt1 | contig 8616 bp, 6 predicted proteins | sample 412088 | NCBI WGS metagenome assembly AHKK01 (sample SAMN00138729, study PRJNA73973) | sediment metagenome | reverse complement strand
CCTCTTCTTTACCTCTCTGCACTTCTAAACTCTTGAGTACAAGCTCCACTGATCTCTTATTATTAAAAACACCCGTTATTCTACTCATTTCTCTCGGTTTTTTATTGTATATAACGTGTAACTTCCACCTATAAATTTAATTTGGGACGCAGATTTACACAAACCTTTTCTTAAAAAGAAAAGCTTTACCAAAAGAACATTTGTGTTTTTCTTTTAGCACAGGTTTTCTTTTTGTAAAAAAGAAAAAGTGTTGTGTTAATCTGTGTCAATAATCAATTTTAGTTGGATATTATGCTTTCTTGCACCGACATACAAAGAACTCATAATTTATCTTTATATGAATCCCGGTTTTATTATATTGTAGGTGTACAATAAAGCGGGGTAGGGTAGTTAGGAGATCCCGTCGGGCTCATAACCCGGAGATCGATGGTTCGAATCCATCCTCCGCTATTCTATTAACGGAAGTAGAATGATAATCAATTCCGATCTGCATATCCATTCACGCTATTCTGCGGCTACTTCACCGCGTATGGATCTACCCACGTTGGCGAAAGAAGCGTCAAAGAAGGGTATGCAGTTGCTCGGTACCGGTGACTGCTTACATCCGAAATGGTTAGCTGGTATAAGAGCGCTGGAAGAGAGTGGAGGCATCTTCTCCTTTAAGGGTAGCGAAGAAGGCACTAATTTTGTGCTCACGGTGGAAGTGGAAGATGAGCGAAGAGTGCACCATTTACTTATCTTGCCGTCCATCTCAAAGGCAGAAGAGCTATACGAGTCGTTTAGAGTGCATTCGTTGGATATAGACAGGGATGGTAGACCTTCGCTGCGACTGTCCGGGCAGGAGATAGCAGACCGTGCAAAGGCTGCAGAAGCGCTTATAGGACCTTGCCACGCATTCACACCGTGGACTGGTTTATATGCGCATCACAATTCGCTGACGGAGTGCTATTCTGATCTGGTAGGGTATATTTCCTTTGTTGAGTTGGGGTTGAGTGCGGATTCATCATATGCCGATAGAATAGGTGAGCTGAGGGATCTTACGTTTTTGACTAACTCCGATGCGCATTCGCCTTACCCTATTCGGCTGGCACGAGAGTTTAACCGGTTTCACGTTGAGGCTATAAGCTTTAACGAGTTGAAAGCGGCGATAGAGCGAAAAAGCGGTAGAAAGCCAGTGCTTAATGTTGGATTCCCACCTGCGGAGGGCAAGTATAATGAAAGCGCGTGCATCAGGTGTTACAAACATTATTCGCTCAGCGAGGCGATTATAGTGGGATGGCGATGTGAATGTGGCGGTATGATAAAGAAAGGGGTAAGAGACCGGGTGAATGAGCTTGCAGATTGCGATTACACACATCCGGCGCATCGTCCACCTTATCTGCACTTGATACCGCTGGCGGAGATAATCGGATTGGCATTGCATAAGTCTGTAACTTCAAAGGCGGTAACAGAGATATGGGGCTCGCTACTTTCTGTATTTGGTACTGAGGTTAACGTGTTGGTGGATGCACCACTAGACAATTTCCATAAAGCTAATTTGGACGATCGAGTGGTAGAAGCAATAGCAGCATTTAGGGGTGGTGAAATACGAGTTATACCGGGTGGCGGAGGGAAATACGGTGTTATCGAGCTAAAACCAAAAGGTGGTGATATGGTGGGCGAAGAAGTAGGGGAAGAGCGAGCAAGAGGACAAAAGGGGCAGCGTTCTTTGCTTGAATATTGATTTTTTTTCTACCGTTCTATGGCACATATACGTCTTTTAGGTTCTTGACGCCAACGCAAACCTCAGAAGCACGCCATGTCGCTTCTATATAGCCCATATCTGAATTACCCAATATCCCCTGGATGTCAATATCGCTTCTATCTCCTACTTTGCCTACCACAGTAAACTCAAGCCGTGCTAATTCCGCAGACCCGTCAATTGCCGAACCCGAGAAGTTTGCGAAAGCAAAAACTTTCACTGTCCCGGCAGTACCTATGTCTTGCCGCCATAAAGACCAACTTGAAATATCTGACCCTCGTTCTACGTTTGTTATCCTTATAACAGACGGGTCGTAGCTCAGATTGAACATAACCATCACGAGGTCGCTAACATTATCTATACTTACCGTAGCGGTGAAGTTCTCTATGACTTCCAAGGGGTTTTCTACTGAAACAGTAACGGGATAATACACGAAGGATGCATTTGCTGATGATAAAATATCCGATTGCGGGGACCAGTCAATAAGATACAACGCTGCTGGTATGTTCTCTTCGCACGTAGGTATTATCTGGTCTGCAGGCAGTTCAAACGGTTTACCTCCGAGATCATACAAAGTTTTTGGTCTTAACTCAACGGTAAATGCAGCAATATTATACGCGCCATAAAGCCAATCCTCAGAATCTCCACTTGCTCTGTAAAGATCAGATGCCTGTCTATGAGTGTAGTTCATTCCGTGTACTTCTTTAATTATATTAGCCATATCCTCAGCCATTTTACTCAGTTGCTCTTTATGCGGTGCTGCATCCTTTGTATAACCCCAGGGATAGAGAACTAACTGAGAATAGCTATGATAACTTATAGAAGCGTAGAACTCATGTGTTGCTACGAAATCACGTATCGCTTGCGTTTCCGGCTCAGAAAAAGGTGCTATGCCTCTGTAAGTATCGCTTAAGGGATCGCCACTTGAACCGGCAAGACCCCAGTTATAACCGAAGTTTCTATTCGGATCAACGCCGAAAGAGCCATTACCATTGTCTCTTCTATTCTTTCGCCAGTTTCGATCATATGTGCGGCTATATTCTAGGCCATCTGGATTGACCAAAGGCACAATCCAAATCTCCCGGCTGTCTACCAACTGCTTTACCTTTTGATCTGTACCATAATGATCCAGAAGATACTTAGCAAGATAAAGAGGGACTTCAACGGAAATCCATTCGCGTGCATGGATCCCGCCCATGAACAGTATATCCGGTTCGCCCCTTTCTTCGTTTGTTACATTGTCACTGATTTTTATTGCCAAGATATCTCTATCAGCAATTCCTACTGTCTTTTCCCAGCTATCGCCTATATCATACAGCTTTGTGATATTTGGATATTGATCTACAAGATTTTGGAGGTCCGTCTTCAAACTACTGTAAGTATGGTATGCGGTCTGAGAGGATACTGGAACAGCGCCCAGCTCAAAAATTCTCCCGCGTAATAGCTCTACACTATAACCTTTCCCTTTCAGGTCTATTATCTGCTTGTCATATAGCCTTGCTATTACCCGCCCTTGATCTACTTCCCATATATCCAACCCAAAATCCGATAAGGTATCCACATCATCCGGGTTTTCGATATAAACCGTGACCAACTTTTTGGCATTCAAATCGTCAGTCCCGATTGCACTGGCTATAAATATCGCGTTTACTAGCAGCAATCCGAATAAAATGCCTGTTCTTTTCTTCATCGCTCTAATGTCTCTTCTACCGAATTCGTTCTACACTTACCAATTATCTTCTGATACAATTTGAAGATGATAAAGGTGTATCTCGGTATAAAATTTCTGTTCTCACTAAAGAGCAAAAGGAGATTATTGAAAAGTTGGGATTTGAGGATGCGCTATTTTAGGGTTGGAGCCTATACAACGCTGAAAGTCAGGATATAATTCTTTGGTGTTAGATTTTCAACATTTCCCTCCTTGAGGTGGTGTATTATTTCTTTTTATTTTTCTCACGAGCCCGAAGTCCTATCCCCTCTGCAAGCTTAGATAAATTTGAAAAAGAAAAAAAATGTTCATCACCTGTTCCTTCTAAGCACCATACAGGCAACTGCTAAAATGCCTGCAATTGTGAATACCACCTCAAATCCCGGCTCTTTCGGTGCTGGTGCTGACGCTGGCGCTGGTTTTTTTACACCCTCAAAAAGTTCCTGGTCAGGTTGCAGTAAAAACTTATCCCTCGTATCTGCCCATTTCGACTTGAATGTCTCCTTTTCCGCTGCCGTTGCTTCTGTGGGTACACCGAACTTCACCTTTTTCCGTAGTTCGAAGTAGCCTTCCGGGAACACTCCCTCTTTCACTGCGACCTCGTAACAGTCCCCAGTTGATTTTCGGCAAATGTCGAACCTGAAATTATCTCGAGTATTATCCTTTGCTATTTTCTTCAAGTTCGATTGGCTCAGGTCCATTACTTCAGTCCCGTCAGGCAGAATTACCTTATACTCGCCTTCCGTTTTCGTTTCTATCCCCGCCCCTGTCCCCGTAATGTATCGAAAACAATCCTTGGAACCAAAGGTAGCAAGCCTGCTGATTATCTGGATGTCATCTCTTGCGGGTATCTCCTCGCCCCATATTTCCGATATTCCTAACTGAGATGCCCTGAATGCACAAGCTCCACATCCACAAATAGCTCCGTGATAGTCCCCTACGTCTTCTATTGATATTTCAAGCAGCGTATCACCGTCATAAATTGAAATGGACGCTAACTCGTATTCCGGTAGCGGTTTGGCTCCCGGCATGTGTGCATCAACGGAAATAACCGCTGTAGATACTGCCAGCAAAATCAACGACACAACCACAACTGTTTTTATTTTACCTATTCTTTTCATTTTTTTTCTTTACTTACCTCCTTCTATATCTCACTATCACAACGGCTATAATCCCTACAATAATTATCACGAATGATACTGCACCGCCAATAGGGGCCTGTCCCTCTCCTTGCTTCCCACCTGATTGCGAAAGGTATGTCGTCAGGTCGCTATGCTTGATTTCGACTGACTCTCTACCGTTTTTCAGTTTTAACTGCTTCTGCTCTGTAATCACCGTTGCCAGGTCGGTAGAATGGATGTGAACATCACTTGAAAATTCTTTGAGCTTTTTCAGCTCCTCCAACATCTCACTCCCTTTTTCCTTTACCTTATCCGCATCATTAATCTTTTCTATCTCGTCTATATACCCCCCGGTCCTGTATATAGAACCCATGAGCTTATGCGACAGGTCGTGCAGCATCGCTGCCTCCACTTCGCCCTTACCCATCTCCTCTGCTACTGGCACCATTGCGCCGTGTATCAACTCATGCATTTCGCTTATGCACTCTGATGCCTCCTCCGATTTCTCACGGAGTGCTTCTAATTTACCTTTATCTCCACTTTCAGTAAGTTCGGCAGCGAGACAAAGCATAGTACCTTCATCCCCCACTTTGCCTACGATGAGCACATCGAGATGGTGTGCATAATTGTCGTGAAGTTCATTTGATAACCTCTTTCCTATTGACTCTGTAAGTTTAGATGAGACCTTGCTTTCCATATCTCCAAGCCGGCTTTCTTCATACCACTTCAAGGTCTCACCTCTTGCCTTTTTGTTCCTTAGCTCGAAGTAGCCCGCTGGAAATATGTCAGGGATTTCTTCCTCTGCTTTCCATACGTATTCCTTGCCACTCCTCATATTGACAAACGTAAATCCAAAGTTCTCTGCTTTTAGGTCCTTCTCGCCTGTTCCTTCCGGTGCGTTAATCTCATATTTGCCAGGTTTCTCGCTTATCCATTCCGGTGGTGCATCTCCCTCTGACTGACCTATGATAACCTGAATAACCTGCTCAGCAGCCGGAGTTGGTAATTTGCTGATTATCTTTATGTCACTTCGCCGTGGTGCTTCTCCTTCCCAGAGGTTATCTATGGCATCACCCATTGCCCTGTACACAAAATCTGCGGAGAAATCTTTCACCGCTTCTGCTTCTTCTGCTGCTGCTGCGGCTACTTGAACTGGGAATGCATTCACCAATATCGCCGCTAATATAATCACTACTGCGGTAGCTCTAATTTTTCTCCATCCCTTTTCTTTTTTCATATCCTCACTTGCTCCTTTTAACCACTATCCCAAGTGCTGCGAGCCCAACAACGAGTATTCCAAAGGTTATTGCACCATTGGTGGGAAACGGTTCTTTTCCTTCCTCTTCCGCCTCGCTTATTTTCGATAGGTATGCTGTCAGGTCGCTATGCTTGATTTTGAGTGATTCTCTACCATCTTTCAGTTTTAACGGCTTCTGCTCTGTGATAACCGTTGCCAGGTCGGTAGAATGGATGTGACTTTCACTTGAAAATTCTTTGAGCTTCTTCATCTCCTCCAACATCTCACTCCCTTTTTCCTTTATCTCATCCGCATCATTAGTCTTTTCTATCTCGTTTAGATACTCACCGATCCTGTATATAGAACCCATGAGCTTATGCGACAGGTCGTGCAGCATCGCTGCCTCCACTTCGCCCTTACCCATCTCCTCTGCTACTGGCACCATTGCGCCGTGTATCAACTCATGCATTTCGCCTATGCACACTGACGCCTCCTCAGATTTCTCACGCAGTGCTTCTAATTTACCTTTATCTCCACTTTCAGTAAGTCCGGCAGCGAGACAAAGCATAGTGCCTTCATCCCCCTCTTTGCCTACGATAAGCACATCGAGATGGTGTGCATAATTGTCGTGAAGTTCATTTGATAACCTCTTCCCTATGGATTCTGTAAGTGCAGACGACACTTTTTCTCCCATTTTCCCAAGCCGACTTTCTTCATACCACTTCAATGTCTCACCTCTTGCCTTTTTGTTCCTTAGCTCGAAGTAGCCGGCTGGAAATATGTCAGGGATTTCTTCCTCTGCTTTCCATACGTATTCCTCGCCGCTCCTCACGGCAACAAAAGTAAATTCAAAGTTCTCTGCCTTCAGGTTTTCCTCGCTCGTTCCTCCAGGTGCTTTAAGCTCGTATTTACCTGGCTTATCACTTGTCCATTCCGGTGGTGCTTCTCCCTCGGGCTGACCCACGATAACCTGAATGACCCGCTTAGCAGCCGGAGTTGGTAATTTACTGATTATCTTTATGTCACTTCGCCGCGGTGCTTCTCCTTCCCACAGGTTATCTATGGCATCGCTTATCGCTCTGTATGCGAAATCCGCAGAAACGTCTATCTCTGCTGCTCCCCCGCCTGCTCCTGCTGCTCCTTCCACGTATTTCGGGCATTCTTCTATCGGCACCCAGCCTTCTGGTATATGCGCCTGCACCGGAAACGCGAATGCACTGAGCAATACCGTTGCCAGTACTATACCTATTACAGCAGTTTTGAGTTTTCTCCTGCTCCTTTCTCTTTCCATTTAGTTCATATCTCCTCTACTCCACTCTACTTCACTCTATTTTGCTTTACTCCCCTTCCCTAAAAAATAAGGGAAAAAATTTGTTTGTTTTTATTTATTTATTGTAGCGGTAATCGGTCACCCATTTACCGGGTTCTTCTGTGCACCAAGTAGGCAACTGCTAAAATACCTGCAATAGCGAAAATAGCCTCGAATCCCGGTGGTGTAGGTGTAGGTGTCGATGCTGCTGCTGGCGCCGCCGTCGCTGGTGCTGCTGCTGCTATTGTATATTCAAGGTCTTCTAAATTGAGCCTCATCGCTTTGCTAGCATCATCGAAAGCATGCAGAGCATTGTGTATATCGTCTGCAGCACTTTTGGCTTCCGGTGATGCTATGACATCCGGATCCTCTACAAGTATATGTACCAACTCATGTGGCGCTTTACCCGTAACCGGCAACTCCATCGTAGTTACAAAGTCACCTGCATCTATAGTGTCTTGATGCAGTTTTCGCAGTGCTTCGATTTTTCCCACGGTAACCAAAATTTTTGTTGTGTCCTTCTCAGGTGCGGCTTTGTATGTATCTAGCTTCGCGATATTGTTTTCCATATAAACAGCGATGTGCGCGAGAGCATGGGAACTCAGATGAACTGTCTCCGCCTTAGCTGCCACTTCTTCCGGTATGCCTTCGACACCAAGTATCGCGTCCGTCTGTATGTGTATGACCTCGGTGGCGTCTATAAGCTCAGCCATATCGTTGTCAATTCCTTCCACCACCGCGGATATATCTACTGTAACAGGTGGCTCTGCTAATGTATATTCAAGGTCTTCTAAGTTGAGCCTCATCGCTTTGCTAGCATCATCGAAAGCATGCAGAGCATTGTGTATATCGTCTGCAGCACTTTTGGCTTCCGGTGATGCTATGACATCCGGATCCTCTACAAGTACGTGTACCAAATCATGTGGCGCTTTACCTGTAACCGGCAACTCCATAGCAGTTACAAAGTCACTTGCATCTATAGTGTCTTGATGCAGTTTTCGCAATGCTTCGATTTTTCCCACGGTAACCAGCATTTTTGCTTTGTTCTTCTCAGGCTCGGCTTTGTATGTATCTAGCTTCGCGATATTGTTTTCCATATAAACCGCGATATGCGCGAGAGCATGGGAACTCAGATGAACCGTCTCCGCCTTAGCTGCCACTTCTTCCGGTATACCTTCGACACCAAGGATCGCGTCCGTCTGCGTGTGTATGATCTCGGTGGCGTCTATAAGCTCAGCCATATCTTTGTCAATTCCTTCCACCACTGCAGATACATCTTGCGCCATGACTGGCGCAACACTCGTTGTAACAAACAGCATTGCTATTGCTACCGCAACAATTCCAACCATTCGTTTTGTGTTCATTTTCTTTTTTTCACCTCCTAATAATTTTGTTTTATTTACCTCTTTTTTAGTTGAGGATATTCAGACCAATGTGATTACTTTTCATTTATCTTTTTGTGCTTTTTGTTGGGGGACTTATATCCTCAATCTCATGCTA
>AHKK01006812.1_pt1 | contig 8639 bp, 12 predicted proteins | sample 412088 | NCBI WGS metagenome assembly AHKK01 (sample SAMN00138729, study PRJNA73973) | sediment metagenome | reverse complement strand
TTTATCTGATGTTGGTTGCCAACCTTATCCATTAGTTCATCTACCTTCTTACCTTTTCTAGTTCAAATTTTAACCTCTCGAAGTCTCGCAAGTAACCCTTAATGGCATCACGCACGAGATTTTTTCTGTTTTTTTCGGGCCACGTAGCTAGACCCCTCTCAGAGAAGGGAAGAACGATGTTGTGTGCAAAGGCCATCATGCCTTGAAATGCTTGATCGAGATCTTTACATTCAACGGGAGGCAATCCGATATCTCCCGAAGCAAAATATAGCTCTGTCAAGGCGGGCTCGATGATCTTCATTTGAGATACATGATCGTCGTACGCAAGCTGCCCAGTTTCCTGTTCTTCTGTGAGTTCAATTGCTTTCGCAACGACATCCTCAGTGCGTTTCAGAATGGAATCCATCTCATCCAAGTATTTTCTTTTTTTGTAGTGAGAGCCTGATACATTTTCGCTTTCTGTGGATACGCATCATTCCAATCGATAACAATTTGATCAACTGCGTCATTGCCGCTTAGCTTCAATGGGGAAAAATTAGGCGCAAGAGTTTCGCTAATCCATTGGGTTCTGCATATCCAATTGGCTTTGTCAACATCGTCTATCGAAGCGTAAACAAATAACCAGACAACGTGCGCTGGCGTGACTGCCCATCGAGCTTTAACAAGTTCATCGCGGTAGTATTCTCTCCCCCTCAGATTGGCGGTTACTTCATTAACAATCAGTTTAACATTAGATTTGGAAATGGGTCCATTAACAAGAAGATTTGCAGAATATCGTTTTGCTACACCATGGCTGACATCCACAAAAGATAAAACGGTGTATTTTCGGGTAAAAACTAACTCCTCCTCTTGACCGTCTTCAGTTTGTACCATAATCTGTTCCCGTCGTTCTTCTAGGCCATACTTCTGCTTGACGTCCTTTCCATTATCCGTAAAATCGAGGAACCTCACAAGGTCGGTGATGTCAAAAATATTCACGGGCGGCTTACTCAGATGCTTTTCCAAATCAATTTTCTTCGCCCCTAAGTCCTGATTGCTAACGAACACAAACATCTCAAGCGACTTATCCTTCCACTGAGTGTACTCTCTATAGAATTTGGAACTTTGTCTGGCGAGAGGATTCTGTTCCATAGAGTATGCAAAAACAATAGCTTCATTTTTACCATGAAGTACCACAGCGTCACGCCCACCGTCACGGGTTTTTCCTGCCTGACGGATATTTGTATATCCATGTTGGCAGTAGAGGTAATCTGTACAGATGTCTTCGAACTCCTGCCAGCCAACTGCGTCCTGTAAAGCCCATTCTGTATATTTTCTCACGTATATTATCCCCCTAAGTGACCAATTTCAGATAACGTTTGCAGCATATACGACATTGCCGAAGGCAATGTCCCGAAGGGCAAGGGCATTAGCCCGCAGCGTATATGCTGTGTTAGGCGATGCGATGGCATATTATTATCACCTTTTAAAGAGCATTTAGTGTAGAAATAACTTTTAGAGCCATTGTTAAATCCATTGTCACCATTGACGATAGTCCTGTTACAGAGTCACCATAATCAACTTTGTTTCTGTCTATTCGTAATCGATCTAAATTCTGTCCTATTTTTCTGCGTTGCTTATCGGTACTAAGCTTAAATTCATCACGAACAATTACATGAGCTATTCCCGTTAGTGGAATTGATCGGCCTTCAATATCACGCAGGTAATTTCGTGCTCTGCAGAAGGCCGCATAATAGGCTCGACTAGCGGAAGAACGTAATTTCGCCTCTTCAGTAGCTTGACTTGCTATCTCTCCCGCAAGTTCATTTGCCAAATCCAAATAATCTGACCAATCAAACATCATTCAAATTCCACGTGAATACATAATTTTTCATTCGTATCCTCTGAGGCATCTAACCACCATTCCTCGTCTAATTGCTCTAGCATACGGAAAGCATCATCTGGCGAAAGGTTCGTGCGGACGAAAATTACCAACTCGTAATCTTCCGTAGCCTCGGGGTCCGTAATGACTTCAAGAACAAGCTCTGTTGAAGACCCAAAGTAATCTCTGATGCGCTCATGTGCTTCCAGTACTAAAGATATGATGGAGGGTTTATCTTCAAGAAATTTAAAGACTTCTGATTCTCCTCGGAGGTTATAAAGTCGGCTAAGTAATGTTACTTCCCGATGTAAATACTCGATGCTAATAAATTTCTTCTCTAATAGTTCAGACATCATTCTAAAGTTTGTAATACCTCTTAACAGTACATCTCCTATCTCTTCTTGATTTACCGGTCTCTTCCTTAAAATCATCTCGACAAAACGGCGAGAAACTGAATTGAGATTGCGTTCTAAGCTACGGGATGAAGACTCGATAGATGTTCCTGAAGATTTTTCTATTAGAGGGAGGGCGTAGTCTTCCATCGTAGGTGGTGTATTCTCAATACCTGTGTAATCTTGGTCAATCATTTTCTTTCTCCTCCTGTAATAAACAAGTCTTCTCTACTATTTCTTTTGATTTCTCATACAAACTCATAAAATTAGCTATGTGCTCTAAAACGGTATCTATATCTAATCCCTCGACACTATGGTGGTAGTTAAAATTATAAACAAGACTGTTTTTTCCTCTTGGTTCAATAATAAGCTTCAATAAATAAGGGTCTTTTCTGGCATAAATAATACACCCATAGTTTAACTCGTGATCGGTTAAAATTGAAGATAAATTATTAATGAAACCAATGCTAACATCGATTTTAGGAAGAACTTCTCCTTCATCTGATTCGGCAAGCCACACGAAGTTAAGCCCCAAAGACCTGTACGGAACATGTGGCAATAGATTTATATATCCGCTTCCAACGCTTGCCAGCGACTTTAAAGTCTCTCTATCCTGTTTTTTCGCAGTAATCTGCAGTCGTTCACGATCAACCACCAAGGAAAATGTTTCCGAATCAAAGAGAGAAAAATCCGGCGTATGCACGAATTGCTTTGAGTCTTCAACGATTAACTTTTTTTCTTTCAGCCATTGAGGAGATACGATACTTGGATTATGTGCTGAAGCTACAATCACTATATCCGCCCTCTCTAATTTTATCTCCATTTTTATCTTCTTTCCATTTTAGATATATTCTAGTCTTATATTTAAAGCTACCGTTTCACCTATCGTTTCGAGGAAAAAAGGAGTTTCTCGTTGTATATAAAGTATAACTTCTACCTATAAATTTAATTTTGGACGCAGATTTACACTGATTTAATTTCTTCCGCGTTAATCCGTGTTAATCAGTGTCAATAATTGATTTTAGCTGAATATTATGCTTTCCTGGTCGCCACATCCGCTCTATATCTCTCTTGCATTCTTTCTCTAACCACCGACTGGAACGGATACGGTCCAAATAACTGCCGGGAATAATATCGTTTGCCGCATATAAAATCAATACCCGATATGCGTTTCATCTCATCCCGCCTCTATCACAGTTTTATTTTATTACTTCGTGTCTCGTTCTTTTTCCACACTTTGGACATTTGACATAAGTAAATGCTGGCTTGGTGGGATTGAATTTTCTTATTTTTCTCTTAAAGCCGCTCACTTCTCTCGTATTTCCGCATTGGGTACATTTTGCAGTGTAATTAAAATCCATTTTTTTACCTCCTTTCATAAATTAATACTTATTCTTATATTTATTCTTTTTAGGTGGACTCGCATTTTCGCCTAACTTAGGTATATCCGACATTAACGTCGCATATGCACCCAAATTGGTATTATATCGGATACTTACGTCGTATATACCACCCTTTAGCTAACTGCTAATCTTCATATTCTTCAACCTCATTTTCAATATCCGAATTCTTCATTATAGCCTCTGGAATCGCTTAACACAATGCCCCAATTCACCATTATTCTACTAATTCATTCCCTTTTACACTAAAAATTTGTCTACGGCTTTAATTAGGCCACTACTGAAGGCAGTATAAAGTCGTATGGGGCGATACTTTTGGCATCTTAAAGCGAGGGACATATTTTATTACCTGCGTTCCGACTTTCTTAAGCGCTTCTTTAAACATATCGAGTGATTTATGTGCTCCTTTTACTATGTCTAATGAAATGTGCTTAAATGTGTTTTAGACGATTATAACAAAAATTATAGGGAAAATGGGCAAAATTAATGATTGAATTTGCTATTAAATGATGTTTAGACATGCTTCCAGAGGCCCATTTATTTGTTAGTATTATAATTGTATTCTTTTCTATCATTATATTCATTTTTTTGAACCCATGATTTGATAATACTGCTCGAGATGCATTATCATTTTTGAAATTAACAAAATTCCACCATTTTGTTCCTTCTTTTGTAAATTTTATCATGATGATCAAAATCCTCAAATTTCACGATCTCGTTAGCCATATCAATTTTAAAAGTTAGGACAAATGACTTTTGAATATGCACTCCCTGAATTCGTTCATATCATGTCTCAATTCTTTGTATCGTTCAGGATGCTGGATAATCTCCGCAATCTTCTTATCTATAATGTCGTAGAGTGTTCTATTTTTATTTTTAATCTTTTTCAGTTTCCTTGTTAACTCTTCGCTGTAGAGATCAAGATATGCCATTCTGTTATTCTTCTAATTCCTTCTCAAATTCTTCTCTCGTAAGGAATTTTCCTTTGTCAATCCTTTTTAGTTTCTCCATGTACTCTGGTCTGACTTCATGGAGTTCACTGTTTATTTCATTCAATTCTTCCTCTATACGGATTATCCTATCCTTTAAAAAGGATACATCATCTGCGATTTTTTCCAGTAATTGTGTTTCCGCCATTTATCTTTATTTTATACTTTTGTTTAATTTAAAATTCATAAATTATGAACATATAAATTCACGATATTAATATTTTGCCTTCGTAGTCAATTTCATATAGCCTTTCGAGCGTATCTGAAGTTCAACGAAGGGGAATTTGGGCGAAGGTGAGAAGCACCGAAGCCTGATACGCTCTGTTAGGCGAAGTGCACATACAAATCCGTGTAAATCTGCGTCCTAAATTAAATATGTAGAAGATATACATTATATACAATGAAACCCGGAAAACTGTTTTCTTTTATTGTTCTCTCATGAAAATCCGTGTAATCGTGTGGTTATAATTTCCGGAATGCTTATATTTCCGCCGTTTTTGAACATTTATACCCCAACAACACTCAAGCAGCGATAAACACACCCTCTTTCTCTGTCTTCACTATCTCGACCTCAACCAAGCCCTTACCGGGCTTGCCCCACATCCGAGACTTCATTTCCTCGGGCTTTATACCCACGAGCTCACCCCTTTTTTTAACGTATTCGGGCAACGAGAATCCCACCGATAGCACCACCATATCAAATTCTTCATCTTTCTCTTCCGTTTCTCCTTCAACCACGTATTGCAACCTCAAATTCTTTGTCTCTTCCATCTCTGTAACCTTAATGTCATGTATTTTCACGGATTTAATATCGCCTGTATCCTCATAGAGCTCACGTGCAAAGATACAAGAATCCACATCACGTTCCTTTGCACTCTTTGCTTCTTGTACTAGGAATTCAAATGCGAGGGGTGAACATTCATCTTCATCCGCGTCTAAAACATGTATAAACGCTATTCCTCTTGGGATGTCACCGTCAAATGGTCTCATTATGATGCCTCCATAAGGTCCCGACTCGCTAAGCATACGTTCAAACTCAATCTGCGTAACCACGTTTGAATACATGTATTCCCCAGGGGGGACATTTTCCTCCATATCAGCCGCAAATATTAGCTTTTCCACTTTCAGCTCAGTTCGCTCCTCCGTCTGGTCGTATACTATTGCGTCCTGTGGACATACTTCCGCACAGATGCCGCAACCAATGCATTTCCGGCAGCTCAGACATCTATTCGCCTCTTCGACTGCCATCTTCGCATCGTAGCCCAGCTCTTCCTCTTCAAAATTCGTTATCCGCTCCACTCCTGGAAGCTTTGGCATCTTCACCCGTTTTTGGAGCGCAATATCCATGATCGTGAAATAATTCCTTAAAAGGTTGCTTTTTTCCCGGGCTTCGCGTTCCACCAAATCTATTTCTGATTCGACTTTGAAATCGGCTCTTAAAAGTTTCTCACCGCTTAGATATTCATTTATACTCAATGCCGCTCGTTTACCCGCTGCTATCGCTTCTATCACCGTTTTCGCCCCCGTTGCAGCATCACCACCTGCGAATATACCCGCCACGGTTGTTCTGCCGTCCTTGAACGTGCTAATCCGTCTTCCTCCTGGTGTATCAACGCCACTGCCCTCGAGGAACTTCAAATCAGATGCTTGTCCTATCGCTGGTATCACCGTGTCCACATCAATCACAAATTCAGTGCCCTCTACGGGCACAGGCTGCCGCCTACCCGTATCATCCGGCGGTCCCAACTCCATGCGGACACATTCAACCCCTTCTACTCTGCTTGAACCCAGAATCTTCGTTGGATTCGCTAAGAATATGATCTTTATGCCTTCTTCCTCCAGTGATTCCAATTCCTCCTGCGACGCTGGCATCTCCGCTCTCGAGCGCCGATAAACGATAAACACTTTCGAGCCTAAACGTAATACTGACCTTGCTGCATCTATCGCAACATTCCCGCCACCCACAACCACAACGCTCTTACCTATCTTCACTTCGTCCCCGAGATTAAGATTAAGGGCACGAAGGAAATCAATACCAGGTATAACACCCGCTAAATCTTCTCCTGGAATACCCAATTTACCACTCACATGCGCACCAACAGAAATAAAAGTTGTGTCGTAAGTTCTGCGAAGTTCTGCGAACATGGCCGTGTCAACTTCCACATTCGTTTTGATTTCCACTCCCACGCCCCTAACAAATTCTATTTCGCGCTCCAGAGTCGCTCTTGGCAATCTATATTCCGGAATACCCACAGCCATCATCCCACCAACCACCGGGAGCTTCTCAAATACCGTAACATCGTATCCAAATGTTTTCAAATCGTACGCGGCACTCAGACCCGCAGGTCCGGCACCTATTATCGCTACCTTTTTACCTTTCGTAGCCGGAATAGGCTCAAGCTTTATCTCCTCTCCGTAATTCGCATAAACATGATCTGCAACAAACCTTTTCAGTTTCGCAATTGAAATGGACTCGTCTACTAAACCCCGTTTGCACAGGTCCTCACATGGATGCGTGCAAACTCTACCTAAAACACCGGGAAAAGGTACTTTCTCTCTTATCAGGTCATAAGCTTCCTTGAATTTGCCGTCTGCTATAAATCCCGCATAGCCCCTAATGTCCAGGCTGACCGGGCAAGTAGCTTGACAGAACGGCGTTTCTCGCTCTATCGCATACGAGAGTGCATCCTCTGGTGTATATATTGCATTCCTGTTGCTTAGCCATCCGTTGCACCTGTCTGGAGATGTAATCGGGCACATCTTCCAACACTCGCCGCACGAATCACATTTTGTCTCATCAATTCTAATTGGCTTCCTTCGTATACTCACCTTGAAGCCGTGATCCTCCTCTTTCATTCTTTCGATCACCGAATTGGTAAATACGTGAATCTTATCATTCTCTTTTATCTGCTCTATAAGGGGCGATAAAATGTCGAAAGGATGTTTTCCCTCTACCAAATGGAGTTTAGAAAAAAACCCGCCGATGTTCGGCGTCCTCAAAACAAAAAAGACTTCTTCTTCTTTGGCACAGTCTAAAGCCGCCTTTAATCCTGCGTAGCCTCCCTCTATAACCAAAACACTCATTCAACACCCTCCCTTGTATTTGCAATATAAACCGGTGTATTATCTCGTATCTCATGAATTTCAATCAGTTCACGCCTTTTCAAATCCAGAATGCGCTGGAACACCACGTTTGGCTTCAAATTCAGCTCCGATGCTATTTCTTTCACAGACATCGGCTTCTTTAACTTCAAAAGTATCCTCTTCGATTCATAATCCTCCTGCACCATATCATCCAGCAATCTATTCATCTCATGCTGCGTAAAAACTTCTCCGTACTTGTTACCCTCTTCCAGCAGTTCCCTCTCTTTTGTTGCCAATATTCTCAACCTGTAATCAGCAGCAGCTATACATGCCGCTTCCAGTTCCTCATTTTCAAATTTAACCGGGCCTAACTCCTTTATCTCTTCCGTAAACTCCGTAATAACCTCTGCAAATCGCTCGCCCTCACTTGCACTTATCCATTCCAATCTTAACCTTTCCGGTTCAACTCCCGCCGCCTTTAACAATCTCTTCGCCATCTCTATCTTCTTCTCTGCATAATAATTCCCTTCCAGGTAATGGCAATCCCCAAGATGACAACCACCTATAAACACGCCATCCGCACCGTATAGGAAAGTATCCAGGATAAGCTCCGGATCAACTCTTCCACTGCACATCACTCTTATTATCCTTATATTCGGTGGATATTGAAAGCGAGAGACACCAGCCAAATCCGCACCCGCATAACAGCACCAATTGCACATAAAACCGATTAAATTCACCTCTTCCATTATGATACCACCTCCTCTGTCGCCAAAGCAGCTCTTTCCTGTGCTATCAATTGCTCATCGGTGAATTGGTGCATTTTAACCGCTTTCTTTATGCAGCTCGACCCGCAGGTGCCACAACCATGGCATTTTACACTGGTAACTCTTGCTCTTCTTCCTTCTTCCGT
>AHKK01002308.1_pt1 | contig 8679 bp, 10 predicted proteins | sample 412088 | NCBI WGS metagenome assembly AHKK01 (sample SAMN00138729, study PRJNA73973) | sediment metagenome | reverse complement strand
CGAATACTGGAGAATGGCTAATTTTTTATTTGTTTAATGTGAAATGAGTGCTAAAAAAAGGATTTAATCTAGCTCATCTAACCACCCGGCTGTTTTATTTATCTTCCGCTTAAAGAATTTTCCGAGATCCTCATGGGCTTTTGCCTGGTGGTATTTGAAATAGATATAATCCTCCATAATCCCTACAATCTCTATCTTGCCGGTCCGATGCGACATGATATACTTAAACCTTTTACTGTGCCCGTTAAGCTTCTTTTTTGCTCTATCTACTATTTCATAGCCTTTATACAATGGCACTTGAAAGTTATTCTTCACCCGCTTTACAGGTCGGCATTGAAATACATAATAGGGGTTAACACCGATACTTACAAGTTTATTTTGCAATTCCGCTAAAGTTTCCGGATCATCATTTACACCCTTAAGTAAAACGGTTTGATTGTCCAGTATCACACCAGAGCGAATGAGCCTGCTAACAGCGTCAGTAGCTTTTTGCGTAATTTCTCTTGGATGGTTAAATTGAGTTACCACATATATTCTCCTATTTTCCTGCGAATTGTTTTCCAGTACTGTCAATAACTCGGCATCTTCCAGGATCCTAACCGGAAATGTCACTGGAACTCTAGTTCCAAACCGTATAAAAGCTAAATGCTGTATATTTAAGAGCTTCTCTAAGAATTCCTTGATCACGCCTGTTGATAAAACAAAAGGATCACCACCGCTGATAAGTACATTATTGATCTCTTCATGTTCTTCAATATATTTTGCCGCACCATTAAATCTCTGCAATATCTCTTCAGTTGGCAGACCAACCAGCCTTTTTCTGAAACAATATCTACAATAAGTAGCGCATCTATTTGTAGCCAAAATCAAGGCAGTTTGCGCATATTTGTGCTGCAGACCAGGCATTTTTGTGTTTTCCTGCTCACCACTCGTGTCATAGGAGCCAAAAAGGTTTAGCTCTTCTTCTGAAGGAACTGCCATCTTTCTTATTGGGTCGTTAGGGTCATGTTTGTCTATTAGGGACATATAATATTGAGTAATACGCATAGGATGTATCGCCACAATTTCTTGTAATTGCTGCTCCATTTCTGGTGTCAGTGCTATATAATCCCTCAACTGCGCAATAGTGCTAATGCTTTCTTCGAGTTCCTTTTCCCATACCTTATCACAACCCCCGTAATGATTTTATACATTCCGCCCCCATAGTTGATCTAACTATTGACCACTTTTCAAGCCTTTTACATTAATTAGTGCTCTTGAACTCATCACTCAAGGCATTGATTGACCTCTGTTATCTCACGCATATATGCCCACATCTCTGGCGTTCCATAATCCTCATCCAGGTATCGGTAGTTCGAGCCCTTATCTTCGAGTTCAACCGCTTCAACCTTTTTACCCTCAAAGTATTCCTCGGCAACGCTTTTTACTATATCGTGTACACCCGACCCGGATTGCGCCATATCCTTCTCTCGATATGCCGTGTACTGCGGCACACCAAGCATTGCTGCAACCCCCCGATGAACCCATTTTCTTGTTGAATCATCGCCATCTTTTATCTTAAGTCGTGGAGAAATTCTCATTGCACAGTGTACGACATTTCTATCTAAGTAGGGAACCCGTAACTCAATGGAATTTGCCATTGTGACTTTATCTTCCCGTTCAAGCGTATCGTCATAGGCTAAGTCAATGTCTTCCCATAACTTGTCGTGAAGTCTCAAGAAGCCATCCTCTCTTACAACATCCTTATACCACCAATAACCTGCGAATAACTCATCGGCGCCCTGCCCAGTGAACATTACTTTTATCCCGTCTTCAGATGCCGCCTTCGCTGCAAGATACATTGGTACCGCGACCTCTACCTGAAGCAGACCGTTTAGCTCGATGGTTTCGATGATCTCTGGTAGTATCGCCTCCACGGTTTGCTCATCTATTTTTATCACGCGTAAATTCAATCCCAAATCCTTAGCTACCTTTTCCGCATTCTTTACATCCTCGGAGTCTTTCGTACCCACGCAATAGCATTTGAGATTACATCCAAAGTCAGATATGAGCTTTGCAATCAGTACCGAATCCACACCGCCGGAGAAGATCATCCCTACTTTATCTACACCCCTCAACATCTTCTCAACTGCTTCCGTTATAGCATCTTTATACAAAGTCACTGCTTCATCGAAATCTGTAATATCAATCTGTGGTCGTTCGATTATCACGCCTTGATGTATTGATAAACCATCTTTATTTACTCTCAATATTTTCCCTGGGGGTATACTCCTGATTTTACCTTCGGTGTCATAAAGACCTTTCTTCTCAGAACAGAAATATACGCGCCCTTCCTTCTCTACGTAATATATCGGCTTTATACCTGCCGGGTCCCTTGCAACTACAACTTCATCTCCATCTGTCACTGCGAAGACATACATGCCGTTTAACATCTTAACGACAGACTGCACGGTTTTCAGCAAATTGCCATCGTAGATCTCCTCTATCAGATGCAATAGAATCTCGCTACTGTTATCTCCATCTTCTAACGCATGGTCTTTACCCACTAGACTCCTTAATTCCTGGCAGTTGTATATCTCGCCATTGTGTACTAGCGATAAAGAACCATCACAAGACCGCAATGGCTGTATCTTACCTGCCTCGCCTCTAACAATACTCAACTCCGAATGCCCAAGACATACTCTCGCCTTTTCTCTGCTTTCCAAATCACTTATCTCACTACTCCCTTGTATCTCGCCATCTGTATACAATCCATGCGCATCGGGACCTCTATGCTCTGTCTTTTGCAGCATATCGGTAACAATACGCGTCGGCACCTCTTCCTGAGAAAAGTACCCACATATGGAACACATAGTATACTAGTAACTATACATATATAAGCTTAAATAGGCTATTTGAGGATAAATAGGAAAATAACGGGATTTTCTGAAGATTCCGAGATTAATGACTGTTTAGAAGCGCAGCCCCATTGCACAAGAAGAAGAAGAGATTTTTTGAGGGCTCATCAAGAAATCCCTTGAATCCACGCAAAAACATGTGATCTATCTCTTCTGCGTTTCTTGCTGTTATAATCGCGATCGGTATTCCGTTTTCAAGCAACGCCGCCAGCATCCTGTACATCTCATCTGAAGGTCGTGATTCACCATCAGATATGAGTGTACCATCCATATCAAAAGCTGCTGCCTGATACGTCTGCTTAAACTGAAAGAAAGGCATATGCTGCGAGGCATCGATTCGTGTATTATCCGGAGATACAAAGTTCAATCGCTCAAGCACCCATAGCGTTCCCGCAGCATTTGATATATTGAACGCTTCATGACTGTTAAATGTGTTGCTGTTGGTTTTATCATGACGGTAAACCGAGAAACTACCGGGATATGCAAGGAGTTCATGGTCATTCCCTCCTTTTTGCCCATGATCACCGAATTTTGCAATCCTATCTACTGGAAGATTGATCATCGAAGCGAATTGCTCGAGTGCATTCCCTTTGTGGATATTCCTCTTTGCGACTAATATCCCGTAGTCGGTGCAGTTTGCCCGGTATTTATCGGCGAATCCATCTCGTAGCTCCAGTCTTCTACTAAACCAAGAATAATCAATATCTTGATCGCAATAAAAATACAACATAATCCGCCGGTCAGCAATGGACAAAAACTGGACCGGGTTTATACCTTCGGATATGCTGAATATATGCGCCGTTATAGCCCTTGCATCCTCTATGCTCAATGTTATATCGCTCCAGTCTCGTTCATTCAACTGATCTGCTGGTAGATAACCACAATCGGTCAAGAAGCTGAAGTTCATGGAATCACCTCAAAGATAGATATGAGATGATATCCATATCCGATGCCACAGCCTAAATCAAGGATGCGTAACTTCTCACCTGCTTCTGTCAGTCTATTGACCATCTTACGATAATGGTCCTGGCATATCTTATCTTCCCAGCGGACCTTCACAGGATCGTATCGGGAACTTTTCATTGGCTGGTCGTAATAGTTTATCGCATCACGCTTGTAGACGCTTTCTACTCTCTCTTTCATCGTATCTATTTGTATGCTCAGTCAGTAATTTCTTCCGCCTCCAATGGATAACCGCCAATCCCGTCATGGACTTCCTTTCCGTGGAGGGGTGGATTGAAGACGCAAGCCAACTTCAATTGCGTCTTAGCTCGCAGCAAGTGCTTATCGTGCTTGTTCAGAATATAAAGGGTGCCCGGCTTGATAGGGTAAATCTTGCCGTCGTTCACCGTTTCTATTTCTCCTTTCCCCTCTATGCAGTACACAGATTCCAAATGGTTCTGATACCAGATGGGTGTTTCTGTACTGGCGTAAATAGTAGTTATATGAAAGGAAAAGCCCATATCATCACCTTTCAGCAGCAAGCGAGTGCTATCCCAATTCTCGGAAACCACGCGTCGGGCAGTTTTTTCCGCTTCCTGTAGGGTTCTTATAATCATGTCATAACCCCTATTTCGAGTTCGCTCTCGAGTTCGCTCTCGCTATCGATCTCGCTCGAAATCCTGCTGGACATAGATCCCATGACTTCCTGTACGCTCTCTTCGATTATACAGAGGCCTTGATTCAGTTGCTCGTCGGTAATGGTCAACGGCATGAGGAACTTGATAACCTCTCCATCCGAGCCAGAGGTTTCTATGATTACACCCTTTTCGAATGCCGTGGCCGTGATCATGCTGGCCAGTTCGCCCTTCTTACAGTCCAGTGCCTGAATCATACCGCGACCACGTGTGGACAAAATACCTTCTGAATCATCACTTACCAGCTTCTCCAAGTGATTGCGTATAATCTGCCCCTTGCGCTTCACATCATTAGAGAACTTTTTATCACACCAGTAGTGCTCAAGTGTAGCCATAGCAGTCACGAATGCAAGGTTATTGCCTCGAAAGGTGCCGTTGTGCTCGCCAGGTTTCCACTGATCCAGTTCTGGCTTCAGCAGCACGAGTGAAAAGGGCAGCCCATATCCACTCAATGATTTTGATAGGGTAATAATATCAGGAGAAATATCGGCTGCTTCAAAACTGAAGAAGGTGCCGGTACGTCCACACCCCATCTGGACGTCGTCTACAATCATCAAAATATCGTGCTTTTGACAGACACATTCTAAGGAGCGCAGCCATCCATAGCTAGCCACATTGACACCGCCCTCGCCCTGGATTGTCTCGACAATAACAGCGGCGGGATGATCCAAACCACTGCTCCCGTCTGTCAGCATCTTGTCTAAATATTCGGTGGTATCAATACCATCACCCATATAACCGTCATAGGGCATAAATACCGTACCTTGGGGCTGTATGCCACATCCCTCCCTGAAGTGGCTGTTACCCGTGGCCGCGACAGAACCCAGTGTCACTCCGTGGAAGCCTCTGGTAAATGATACTATAGTCGGACGTCCGGTCACATTACGTACAATCTTTAGAGCAGCTTCGACAGCGTTCGTACCCGTGGGCCCGGTAAACTGTAACTTGTACTCCATGTTTCGGGGAAGCATAATTAAAGACTCAAATGTTTCCATGAATTTTCTCTTCGCATCGGTTGCTAAATCCAAACCATGCGTAATACCATCTGACTCAATGTATTCTAACAGCTTTTTCTTCAACACTGGATTGTTATGCCCGTAATTCAAGGCTCCCGCACCAGCGAGGAAATCAATAAACCGCTCGCCTGTATCATTTTCCAAGATGGCACCTTGAGCTTTTGTAAATATCTCCGGGAAGTCACGACAATAGCTGTGAACCCTTGATTCAAGGCGTTTGATTATATTAGTATTCTTCATTTACTATCCTCCTTCCAGATTGATGTTAAACGGACCGATACGAAGCAGATATTCCGCCTCTTGATTCGCCTGTCCGAAATGCTCATTTGAAAAGTACACCTTTTCTTCGCAGTGTGCTTCAAGATCTCTTGCAAGGGCCCAAAACAGGTGCCAGGAAGCGGTATTCTGACGAGTTATGGTTGTTTCTATAAACCGACAGTCCTGACAGACGGTTCGTTGTAAAACCTCACATAACATGCGCTTACCGATGCCACCTCCTCTTACTCGACTGTCTACTGCGACCTGCCATACGAAAAAGACTTCCTGATATGAAGGTAAACGATACCCGGACAGGAAAGCTATAATCCCTCCTTCCTCTTCGGCAACCACACAAGTATCGGTAAAGTGCTGACAGAGCAATAAATAGCTATAAACTGAGTTTACAGCCAGTGGTTTGCATGCGTTTATCAAAGCGTGGATTTTTACTGCATCTTTCACTTCCGGTTTACGAAAAACATGCTGGTTTTGCCCGGTATAGATTGAACTGCTTTTCACTATGCTACTGACTGACATGATACATATCTCCTATTCATAGACTACTATTTGTTATACAAGCTTAAATATGCTATTTGAGGATAAATAAGAGAATAACAGAATTTTCTGAAGATTCAGAAGACTTTTTATAAACGGCACCTTTATATATAAATAATGGTGAGCAAAGTAGACAATAAAATACTCGAGATACTTCAGCAGGATGCGAGGACGCCGGTATCTAAGATTGCAAAAGAAGTGGGTTTGAGTGAAAACGGCGTGCGATATAGGCTTGAGAAGCTGGATAAGGATGGCTATATTAAGAGTTACACAATATTGCTAAATCCCAGGAAATTTGGTAAGACGCTGATTGCGATATTTAATCTGGAGGTAGAACCCAAGACAATGAGGAGTGCGTTACCTAAATTGGCTGGGCTTGATGAATTTATCAAGATATATCAGACCACGGGACAGTTCTCTGTTATCGCAATCGGCCTATTTGATAACGAAGAAAGTTTGACCTCGTTTATAAACAACAAACTTTTGTTTGAGTCCCCAATCCAAAATTATAGCGTCGAGATTGTAATGAGGAAGGTCAAAGATACGGAATATGAAATATAAAAGCTGAGTCCGTTAGCAGAGGAAGGAATTGAACTTTCTTCAATTTAATGTGTTTGAATACCTCTACTTAATAACTTTAAAATATCAGTATCGAATGATAGTATATAAGAAGATTGGGCGCACAGGAAATGAGAATAAATATCGTGCAGACGAACTATGATCCAACGGACATAGAACGGTTAAAAGAAGTATTAGGCGACATAGAAGGGATAACCTGCTTTCCAGAGTGTTTTGCACTTGGAAGAAGTGGCATTGAAACTTTGCAGTATTTAAATAAGGTTAGTGACGAAGCGAAAAGCATTATAGAGGTTGTTAAGAAGACAGGGAAGACGGTTATACTTCCGTTAATCGAAAAACATCCGGTTATGGGGAATAGATTTTATAATACGACTTCTGTGATTCACAACGGCGATGTAATCGGCACATACAGAAGAGTGGTCACACATCCGATGGAGAAACCATTTATTCAATCGGGTAAGGACTTCCCAGTATTTGAGATTGATGATGTTACGTTTGGAGTACTGGTATGTTTTGAAATTGCATTTCCTGAACTTACACGGATAATCGCACTTAATGGTGCATCACTCATATTTGTTCCCGCAAGCGCACCGGAAGAGGCGGATTATTTGTGGGACACAAGGTTAAAAGCGAGGGCGATAGACAATCAGCTATTTGTGGTTGGTGTAAATAGATGTGGTGAGATAGGAAATGAGCGGTATATCGGAAGAAGTATGGTTGTATCACCCCGTGGAGAAATCATATATGCGTGTAAAAACGAAGAAGAAATTGCACCTGTTGAGCTCGATTTGGATGAGATCACAACTGAGAGGGGGAGTGAACCAACATTCAGTGAATTCGAAATCGTGGTATATGACAAGTTTATGGAACGCTTTAAGGAGCAAAGAGAATGAGAGATGCAATTGTTGCGCCATTTTTCATATCTCATAACTCAAAATCATCTCATTTATCGTATTACCTTTGTGGATGATAAACCCATTTGGATCTATGATCAAGCTACCACCTAAACTGATTTTCTCATCACTTGAGCCAACGGCATTGGCTTTAAGTACCCATAAATTGTTTTCAACCGCTCGTGCAATCGGCAAAGCCCTATTTTTATTTACTTTTCGTATCGCTTCGATTGGGTCATAAAAATGTGCAGATAAGATGAATATAGCATCTGCCCCCAAAGTTTTATATTTATGAGCGAGTTTCAGATCGTTCTGATCTCGGCAGATCAAAACGCCAAACTTGGCATCACCCACCCTGAAAATTAATGGCTCTTCTCCTTTTTTAAAATATGCTTCATCAGAAGAAGTGAGATTAATCTTGTGATAAATATCCCTCTTTCCACTCGTTAACAGGACTATTGCACTATTAAAACGTTTATTGCGTTCAAAATAGGGAGCACCCACAATAACGTTCACAGAATTGTGTGTCACCTGTTTTTGAATAATATTCAAAGAGGCCATTACTTCGTTTTGATTAACGTTACTAAAATCACGTACATAGCCTGTGATATTGCATTCGGGAAAGCACAAAATATCTATATCCCCTTTAGACGCCAATGAGAGATATTTATAAATAGTTGCTAAATTGGCATCTATGTCATTGTAAAGCTTGACCTGTGCAACACCGGCTTTCATGATTTTAATCTCCTTCATATAACCAATTATTTTCACCTTTAAAGTAATTATAGATACTCATTCAGATATCCCTAAAAAACCAATAAGATGCAGATACATATTATAGATCACT
>AHKK01008139.1_pt1 | contig 8861 bp, 7 predicted proteins | sample 412088 | NCBI WGS metagenome assembly AHKK01 (sample SAMN00138729, study PRJNA73973) | sediment metagenome | reverse complement strand
CTAAAAGAAATGCGAATAGAAAGAGCACGTGGGACAAGGGATTTCATGCCCGCCGAAATGCGGAAGAGAAGGTTGATGGAAACGAAAATGCGAGATATAGCGGATAAATGGGGCTATGAAGAGATAAGGACGCCCTCCTTTGAGCGTGCAGAGCTATTCACACTAAAATCCGGCGAGGAGATACTGAACGAGCTGTATGAATTCAAGGACAAAGGCGGGCGGCATTTAGCACTGAGACCAGAATTAACCGCACCTGTGACAAGGATGTACGTTAACGAACTGAAGATGGCACCGAAGCCAACAAAGGTCTATTACTTCGGCAATTGTTTCAGATATGAAGAGCCGCAAAAGGCACGCTATCGCGAGTTCTGGCAGTTTGGCACGGAGATTATAGGCTCCGACAGGCCGGAATCGCAGGCGGAAATAATCGCACTCGCTTATTTTATCGCGAACTCATTATGCGTAAAAGCCGAGCTTCATGTGGGTCATGTAGGTCTTATAAGAGAAGTATTACGAACTGCAAATGTGGTAGAGAACAGTATAAACCAAGTGATGCGATTGATAGACAAAGGAGAACGGGAATCCGTAATCGCGTTCTTGAGCGAGATAGGAACGAGAACTGAATTAATTGACGATTTGATCTATCTGGTAGATCTAAGCGGTAAAGAAGCCTTACAGGAAGCACGAGACCGTAATATAATTGCTTCTGATAGCGCCGCATTGACTGAATTGGAGCAGTTGCTGGAACTCCTTGAATATTACAACGTTGACTATACATTAAACCTGGGAATAGCACGAGGTTTGGATTATTACACGGGTATGGTATTTGAGATGTACGAAGTCGGAGGCAAGTTAGGGGCACAGAATCAGATCTGTGGCGGTGGCTCATACCGGCTGGCTGCTTTATTCGGTGGTGATGACACGCCTTCTACCGGCTTTGCCTTTGGCTTTGACCGACTGGCAGAGATATACTCGCTGGAAACAGACGATTTGAAGAGTATCAAGGTGGTGGTGGTACCAATAAGAGCGAAAAAGGCAGACCCAAAAGTGATGGAAGCAGCTATAACAATAGCAACTACGCTGAGGGAATTCTTCCACACGTATATAGATGTGATGGGTAGAAGTATAAGCGCGCAATTGTCTTATGCCAATTCCATCCCCGCCTCATTTGCCGTGCTCGTGGGTAAAAAGGAAGTGGAAGAAGGGAAAGTAACTTTGAGGAATCTTGAGTCTGGAGAGCAGGAGAAACTGGGCGTGGAAGAATGCGTGGAACGGATAAAGAAAGGCGTGTTTTGAATGTGAGAAATAAATTAGGATATGATTAAATAAGATCCAATTAAAATTATAACGACTGAAATACCTTTGATAATCATTCCTTTCCGTTCCAAACTCTCATTTAGTAATTTGGGATAAAAAACAGTGAGCATTATGGCAAAGAGGAGCACAAAAAATGGCTGCACTGATGGTATCGCACTCACCAGAGCGACATACGTCATGGAGACTGCATCGAAGTATAAAGCAAAACCTATGCAAACGATAGAACAGTTAATAAAGCAAAGCGCGTATATTCCAAAAGGGACCGGTTTTATATCGGCAATGAATTTTCTCCTGATCGCAGGCGAGAATAGAAGTAGTGGTCTTACAATAAGCTCACCAAGCATGAACCAGAATAGAAATGACCAGAAATCAATGTATGAGAACATGAATTTCGCGATGACATCTTTGCCCGCCAGGATCAAATCTAGCGCTAGAATCAGTAGCAATGCGGGTGATAGAGCCAGGTATTTGAGTTCTGATTTTCTAAAAGAGACTAAGATCGCACTGAAGACCAGGAGTCCAAAGCCAAGATACTCGTTCTGTGATAAGCGCTCGCCAAGGAATAAAGATGAGAAAAGGAGTACGAAAAGAGGAGTTATGTAAAATAAAGGTGTCACTCGCGAAACTTCCTCTATCAGAAGCGCTTTGTTGTATAGCACGAACATCAATCCAAGAATCATCCCGATTACAAGACTAATGAGATAAAACGCGAGATAATCGTGGAACGAAGCGAAAGTAAAAAGTACTAAAACGGGTGGTATTAGCGGAATTGTCATGAAGATCTGGTAGGAGAAAGCATCTTTGATATAGTGCGTCAATACGAACTTGTCCACTATCACTGCTACCGCCCAAAGGATAGAAGCCAAAAGCGCGAGAATAAACCACCAGTACATATGAATATTTAAGTGCTGCGATAAGAATAACTACTGGGACACAAGAGTTCAAAGACAACAGAAATATATACACATGTAAGTAATAAGGACCTAGGAAAGATAAAAAGCCCATTAGATACTTTGTTTGAGAATGGGAATGGAAGAGGCGGGAAAGGATGAATATGCTCAGGGCAGAAAATTTGAGTCTAAAACGAAAGGATGTGAAAAAATGACATACGTAACGGCATTAAATCAGTTTGTAAATCGACGGATGTACGACACATCGGAAGCGGTAGAGTATGCAGAATTTGGGGCGCTCACAGCAATTGCTGTTCTGGTACCCCTTCTGCTCGGGCAACCGCAACTGCTGGTAGGTTCGGCTGTGAACTTTATGCTGGTCATGGCAGCGATAAACGTAAGAGGGTGGAAGAAGATACTTCCCCTAATAGTACTTCCAAGCGTTGCGGCTGTAGCGGGAGGATTTCTTTTTGGTCCATTTACGATTTTTCTCGTGTATATGGTGCCCTTCATATGGGTAGGTAACGCAATACTCGTATTTGTCTTTAAGTATCTGTATGTTACAAAGGGAAAGAACTACGCCATAACATTACTAATAGCTGCTGGACTTAAGGCGGGCTTTCTCTTTGCTACGGCGCTACTGTTGATCAACCTTTCCATACTACCGCTAATTTTTGCAATGGCAATGGGGGTAATGCAAATTGTCACAGCCCTTGTTGGAGGATTCTTGGTCTTTCCCGTGAACTTTGCATACCATAAATATTTTCAAGTGAGTGGCAGCGCTTAAGCTGTAAAAATATTGAGTGGATGGCTAAAAATGAGTGAAAAGTCATGGAAAGCAGAAGTTGATGAAATTATCAATGATATAGGTAAATGTGAAGCGGCTCTCTTGCAATGTTTGGAGGCCGTGCAGCGAGATGTCGATTACATCCCCCAAGACGCGATTACGTATCTCAGAGACGAATTGGATGTACCGTCAGTAGAAATATATGGGGTGATGACATTCTACGGAATGCTCACTGCCGAACAACAGGGCAAATATGTAATACGAGTTTGCAACTCTCTCCCATGCTATCTGAACGGTTCCAAGATGATTATTGAGACGTTGGAAAATGAATTGGGAATAAAAAGCGGCGAAACCGCCGAAGACGCTAACTTCACACTGGAAACCGTGGCATGTCTCGGATTATGCGATAAGGCACCCGCAATGATTATTAACAGGGAGATATATGGGAACCTGACGGAAGAGAAGGTGAAAGAGATCATCAAAGCCAAAGCAGGGGATGATTGAAAATGGAACATATATTATTGAAGGATATCGATAAACCTAACCTGATTGACATTGCTATTTACATCAAGACTGGTGGATATAGCTCATTGGAAAAAGCCCTCCAGATGCAGCCCCATGATATCATCGATAAAATCAAAAAATCAGGACTCGTCGGGAGGGGTGGTGCCGCATTTCCGACTGGATTAAAGTGGGAATTTACGAGAAAAGAGTCGGAAGAGCTGAAATATGTCGTCTGTAATGCAGACGAAGGCGAGCCTGGCACGTTCAAAGACCGCGTTATACTGAAAAATAATCCCCATTTGTTGGTAGAGTCTATGATAATTGCAGGATACGCCATAGGTGCAAAAGAGGGTTTAATTTACATAAGGGGCGAGTACTTTGAGGAAATCGAGCTGCTGAAAAAGGCCATCGAAGAAGCGAAAGAAAGGGGCTTCATAGGCGAGAACATTCTGGGTTTGGAGTTCTCATACGATTTGAGGGTTTATCCCGGTGCTGGCTCCTACGTATGCGGTGAGGAAACGACACTATTCGAATCTCTGGAAGGAAAGCGGGGATGCTCAAGGGAGAGACCCCCATTCCCGACACATTCTGGATTTATGGGCAAACCAACGGCGATAAACAACGTGGAAACGTTATGTAATGTCCCGACCATCATCGAAAAGGGCGGCGATTGGTATTCTAAAATCGGTAGCCCCAATGCACCAGGAACAAAACTCTTCTGCATATCAGGACATGTGAATAAACCAGGAGTATATGAAATTCCCATGGAACTGACATTGAGAGAACTTATAGATATTTACGGCGGAGGGGTTAAGGGAAAGTTCAAAGCCGTCCTGCCTGGAGGAGTGTCGAGCAGTTTACTCACCGACCTCGATGTGAAGCTGGATTATAAAAGTGTGGCTGAAGCGGGTAGTATGTTGGGCTCGGCATCGGTTATCGTAATAAACGGTGACTCCAGTATCGTAGATGTGGCTAAGAACAGCATGGAGTTTTTTGTTCATGGATCGTGCGGTCAGTGTACACCATGTCGCGAGGGGACGAGAACAGCAAATGCAATCATTGGCAGGTTCGCCAATGGTGATGGGAGAGAAGAAGAGCTTGAGATTTTACTAGAGCTGGGGGATGTTATGTATGATACCTCCCGATGTGGTCTGGGTCAGGCCGCGATGAATATAACGACCAGTGCGATAAAATTGTTTAGAGAGGAATTTATGCAACGGGTGAAAAATTAAGGAGGTTTGAAAATGGTCACGTTAACGATAAATGACGAGGAAGTTACTGTTCCCGAAGGGACGAGCATAATGGATGCAGCTAAGGAAGCACACATAGATATACCCCACCTCTGTTATCTGGAAGGACTTGAGCCCTATGGTGCATGTCGTGTATGTGTGGTAGAGGTCGATGGTGAAAGGAGACTTATACCGTCATGTATGAGGGAAGTATCGGAGGGCATGGTGGTGCACACTCACTCAGGGCGGGTCAGACGCGCGAGAAGGATGCTCGTTGAACTGCTACTGACAAATCACCCCGCCGATTGTTTCACCTGTGAAAGAAATCAAATCTGTGAACTGCTCAAATTATCTCATGAACTAGGTGTAGAGGTTGTGAGATCAGACGTTGAAAAGCCATCATACGAATTGGACGAGACGGGCCCGTCGATTATTCGCGACCCGAATAAGTGTATTCTATGTGGACGATGTATCCGCGTATGCCACGACGTTCAGACCGTCAGTGTCATTGGCTTCGTCAATCGCGGTCCGGATACGATGGTAGCTACTGTCCTGGATGAAGGATTAGGCAATGTGGAGTGTACAAACTGTGGTCAATGTATCCATGCCTGTCCGGTGGGAGCAATCAAAGAAAAGTCATGTGTCGATGAGGTCTGGGCTGCAATTGATGATCCGGAAAAACACGTTGTTGTTCAGGAGGCACCGGCCATCAGAGCGGCATTGGGTGAAGAATTTGGACTAGCTCCGGGTACGCTTGTTTCTGGCAAGATGCACGCGGCATTGAAGCGATTGGGATTTGATGCAGTTTTCGATACGAACTTCACCGCTGACCTGACAATTATGGAAGAGGGCAGTGAGCTGGTAAAAAGGATTAAGGGCGGTGGTGTTCTACCACAAATCACCTCTTGTTCACCCGGTTGGATAAAATTCGCCGAGCACTTTTATCCCGACCTTCTTGGTCATATCTCCACGTGTAAATCGCCACAACAGATGTTCGGGTCATTGGCGAAGACGTATTATGCGGAGAATGCCGATATGGACCCTAAAAAAATCGTTTCCGTTTCGGTGATGCCGTGTACTGCAAAGAAATTCGAAGCGTCAAGACCAGAGATGACCGACAGCGGTTATCAGGATGTCGATTATGTCTTAATGACGCGGGAGCTTGCCAGAATGATCAAGGAAGCGGGTATCGACTTCGCTAGTCTGCCTGACGAGGAAGCTGAGCCGCTTATGGGTATGTATACCGGCGCGGGTACGATATTCGGTGCAACCGGTGGGGTTATGGAAGCTGCGCTTAGAACGGCATACAAACTGGTCACGGGTAAGGAGTTAGAGAACTTGGATATTAAGCCTGTGAGGGGTATGGCAGGTATAAAGGAGGCAACGGTGGATGTGGATGGTTTAGAGGTTAAAGTTGCGGTGGCTCATGGCCTTGGAAATGCGCGAAAATTATTGGACCCTGTACGAGTTGGCAAATCACCATATCACTTCATCGAGATTATGGCGTGCCCGGGCGGATGTGTAGGTGGAGGCGGCCAGCCAATCAGTTTCGATATGGCACTGCGAAGCACTCGTGGTCAGACGCTCTACAATGAAGATGCCGAACTGCCATACAGAAAGTCGTACGAGAATCCTTCGATCAAGAGGCTTTACGAGGAATACTTGGAAGAGCCATTAGGGGAAAAATCACATCATTTATTACATACGCGATATAAAAGTAGATAAAAAGATGGCGTGATAATAAGTGTGCCAAGCAAAATTCATAATATCCCGTTGGTGAAAATCCAACCTGTAAGTTTACGTCGTTAGCGCACTTACTTACGCCTGATTTTCTCAAGGAATGCTTCCGGGAGTTAAAGAGAGATAAAGCACCCTGCATTGATGGGGTATATATCATTTCTATGCCCTATCCAAACAAACGTAGAGGATGTACTCCGGAAGAGCAGGATGAGGGAAAACTTCAAGTCATGTTCTGTGAGGGGGCTCATAGTAACCTCGGAGCCAATACACCAGTAGGAGGTGGTATGTATGAGCCCTATTCGACAGAAAGGATTGAAATCTCTTTTCCTTATAATCCTGTCCACATAGTAAAAATTAAGGCTATCGAAGGTTGCCACATCTACTTTGAACACCGCAATCAATGCACTAAAGTTTTACTTCGGCGAGGTTTTAAAACCCAAAACAATTATATGACCAAAAATTCAATTTATAAAAATTGAAAATGAAACCAAATACAAAAAAATATGGGATGACGGCACTCTTAGGGGTGCTAATAGTAGGAATTATATTGATAAGCGGATGCGTGCAGGACTTAGAAGAAAATGCAACTGTGCAACCAACCGAAGAACATGCACCCGCGCCCATCATTGACAAAGGGCTTGTAGCAGACTATTCCTTTGATGGAGATACCAAAGACCATTCAGAGAATGGAAATCATGCGACAAACCACGGTGCTACCTTTGTCTCAGGGATCAAGGGAAAGGCATTGAATTTTGATGGAGTTGACTTTGTCTCGGCACCTGTCAATATTAACCCGGATGTTATGCCACAGATGACCATGGCCGTCTGGGTTAAACCAGATGATGGCTCGCCGATCCGGCAAGTTATTTCCCACGATGATGGTGGGTATGGTCGTTCATTAGGAATTGATCGTCGTGGTGGTGGAACTGGGTGGTCTGCTTTTTGTGGTTCAGGCAGTGTTTTGGGATATTGTCCTGTCGAGGTTGGGAAATGGACTTTTATAGCAGCAGTTTATGACCAGGATGCTGGCACAGTAAAATTGTATGTGAATGGGGCCATTTATAAGAAAGAGGGTACTCTCGGAGCTGGCCAGGAGCGACTTTGTATTGGTGCAAACCCATCGTTTAGGGAATACTTCTCTGGCGTCATTGATGAAGTGAAGATATACAACCGCGCCCTGTCCGCGGATGAATTAAAATCTCTTTATGAAACCGGTTCCGCGAGACCTATAACAACTCCCACATCCACATCCACATCTACCCCAACCACTGAGCAAACAACCGAAGAACCTGCTGGAGAACCCCGTGTTGTACCAAGTGACTGGTGTCCTGAAGGAACTGTCAACCCAATTGAAAAATCAAAAATAACAGGGATTGAAAAACATACAATTAATGGGAAAACCGTGAATTTGTGTTGTAAGAAAATGAGTCTAGATGGTGAGAATGTGATGAAGACATGCAGTAGCAAAGACGCTATGTATGTTGTTACATTCATGTACGATGGAACAGGAAAAATGTATAAATCTAAGGAAATATATCCCGAAGGCGATAAAGTATGCAGTAGGCTATTTAACCGTGACGGAACTGTAATAATGGTGAGGTGCGTAAAGATGGAATAAATATGGAAGAAACATGAAACTAAAAATTTAATTTATAAAAACACGGTTTACCACAATTACAGTAGCTGTTGTATTCTTTATACCTGGCTTTGTACTTGGCACATTTTATTGGGAATATCTTAGACAGGTTAATTTATATGACACGGGAATTAGCGATGAATAATATATAAGAATCGCAAGCAAAACTATTGAGGCTCAAAAATTTCTAGAAAAATATCCTAATGCAACAGCATATGTGGATGGAAGCGGGTCATTGGCTGTAGATTTTAGAGTTGATAAATACGATGATACTGGTACCAATGTCAATCACCTAAGGTTGAGAGTTTTTATAAACCCTCGAAATAATCGGCCAACAAGAGATAAATTTATTGATTGTTTTGGAACGTATGTTGAAAACGATTTACTTGAATATCTACAAACAGAAAAATGTCTTTGAATGAGGTTTCCTTTCCTTCGCAACGCTACGCTCCTTCGGAGCTTGTCTCGCCTTCGGCATGGCCATATAACACCCTGTATGCGGTTCGCTTCGCCCCACAACTTCACATACACCGCAATCGTTAGACTGTGTGAAAACAGCCATCTTATAACAGAATAAGTAGTTTTTGTGCAGGTCTTCCAAAATACCGAAAGTTATTTATATTTCATATATATTAAATGTATAGGATGGTTGATAAAAACAAACGAGTATGCCCGATTAAAAGAGCAGGTGGACTCGATAATAGAGTTAGAAGATTATTGCAGAATCCACAAAAATATTGGGTAATTATGTAAAAGAT
>AHKK01010906.1_pt1 | contig 8966 bp, 6 predicted proteins | sample 412088 | NCBI WGS metagenome assembly AHKK01 (sample SAMN00138729, study PRJNA73973) | sediment metagenome | reverse complement strand
GGACTATTCTATCTCCTATCTCCCTTGATAATCCCGGCATATCTGCAGGCACAAACCCTTCCTCATTCAGGGTTTTCCATCAGTTTAAGCGATGTCGCTCTTTCTTTCGCGCTATTCGCTATTCTATTTACATTTGGCTTCGTAAGAGATAGATATGGTAGATCAAAATATATAGGAGGTGTAGAAAAGAAATGGACGTATCAGCGGGAATAATGGGGACGATGTTCATGATTTCGAACTCGTTACTCTATCCGGTAGTCATTGCACTGCTTGGACTGATAGCCTGGTCGCTCATGACGTTCGGACAGTTTGTATCAGAATATGCATCGAGAAGCAGGGACATAAAGAAACTCGATGCAGGGTGCAAAGATGCAAAGAAGCACATAAAAATGGGTGAGTTTTCAACGGCATCCGCAGTTCTAATAAGTTGTGGCTCGAATGACATTCTTAAGAAATTCATAAGGGACCTGTCAGACTTTATTGGGGTGGATATGTTTTCGGTTAGGATAGAGAAGCTACTTCAAGACTACGAACTCAAAATAGCACGTGAATTAGAAAAGGCGAGATTGGTGGCTAGGTTGGGTCCGGTACTTGGTTTAATGGGGACATTAATACCTATGGGACCGGCACTAATGGGTCTTTCTACAGGAAACATCCAGCAGCTCGCATCTAATTTGACTATTGCATTCAGTACAACCGTTCTTGGTCTTTTAGCTGGCGGGGTAGCTTATAGCGTCCTGCTAGTTAAAAAGAGATGGTACACACAGGATCTAAGCGATATGGAGTATGTGGTAGAGGTATTGAAATGAGAAGGAGGCGAATAATCCTGGATGAAGAGGAGGAAGACCCACTGGGTGGTGTTGCAAATCTATTCGATGCCGCAATGGTCTTTGCAGTCGCACTGCTCGTTGCACTTGTGCTCTCGTATAATGTGCCTGAGCTTCTCGATGCAGATGCAAGCACGACCATAGTGAAGAACCCTGGAACGCCGAACATGCAGGTGATTATCAAAGAGGGACAGGAGATAAAGGTGCTGAATATGACAGAACAGCTCGCAGGCGGTCAAGGCGTTAAGATGGGAACTGCATACCGATTGGAAACGGGAGAAGTAATCTATATACCCGAGAATGGGACAGAGGCGTAAGCGCAATAATGCGTGGTTGAGGTAAAAAGGGAAGGGATAGGGAAAAAATACGCAGCAATGGTCTTTAAATCGAAAAAGAAAGGAGATAATTGAAGTGATGGAATATGCAAAAAAGAATAGGTAAGGAAGGCATAAAATGGGTGCGGTTATTCGTACCTTTGGTATTAGAGTTGTTCATGGCACAGATATTTGTGCCATTAGCGGTTACACGTGCACAGTTAGAATTAGAATTGGAAGGTAATAAGACAGCAGTGGATAGAAATGGGAATTCATCTGCAGACGTCTCCGCGAATCTGGAGATTGCGAAGGAACATTACCAGAACATCATAACGTCATCTCCGGATGAGATAAAAAGTCTTCTGGACGCGCTCATGATATCTTGCAGGCGGCGTAACCTCAGGGAGATTTAACAAAATGAAAAAAAATATACGAAACCGCGGTATAACAACCTTTCTGCTGGTTGTAGCACTGTTCGTGCTTGTTGCACCGGTGTATGCACAACCGGAGAACATGACTGTGCTGGCGAAGACAACCTCTGATGAGAACGGAAACTACACATTCTCCAACATCACTGCCGGAAATTACACGATCGAGGTGGCATACTACACACCTGCGATGGGTGGCACATGGTTCACGGGAAGCACGAACGCCAGTGTAGATGATGGAGAAGCTAAAAGTGGCGTTGTGGTGTGGCTCTCCTTCGGAAGCGAGGCAGATGCGCTTGAGATTATGAGTGCAACAGTCGATTCGAGTTGCCCCTCTGGCACCTCAACGATCTCCGGGCAGACGCTCGCACACGGCATGGGTGGAGCGACAACGACGATGACCAACGCAACAGTCCTTCTGATGAAGATGAATGAGTCAGAAGATCCGCCATCGCAACCGGAGAACATGACCGTGTTTGCGAAGACAACCTCCGATGAGAACGGAAACTACACATTCTCCAACATCACTGCCGGAAATTACACGATTGAGGTGGCATACTACACACCTGCGATGGGCGGCAAATGGTTCACAGGAAGCAACAACACCAACGTGAGCGCGGGAGAGCATCGCGACGGACTTGACGTGTGGCTCTCCTTTGGAGAAGAGGCAGATGCGCTCGATATCGTGAATGCAACGGTCGATCCGGGTGCTCCCGTTGGCACCTCAACGATCTCAGGGCAGACGCTCGCATACGATAGGTTCGGCAGTGTGCGGACGATGGGGAATGCAACGGTCACCATAAGCAGCTACCTCAAAGGCGATCTCAATGGTGACGATCTCCCCACGCCAGCAGATGCGCTCATAGCCCTTCAGATGGCTGCTGGGTCTCGTGAACCCGACCTCGTGGGTGACGTGAATCTCGATGGCGCCGTCACATCGCTGGACGCTCTCATGATCTTGCAGGCTGCGTAACGTCGAGGAGATTTTAAATGAAAATAAATATACAAAATCATGGAATAATGACTATACTGCTGGTTGTAGCACTGATGCTGCTTATTGCACCTGTGTATGCACAACCGGAGAATATGACCGCGATTGCGAATACAACCTCGGGTGAGAATGGAAACTACACATTCTCCAATCTCACCGCCGGAAATTACACGATCAAGGTGGCGTACTACACACCCGCGATGGGTGGCACATGGTTCATCGGAAGCAACAACACCAGCGTTAGCGCGGGAGAGCATCGGGACGGACTTGACGTGTGGCTCTCCTTCGGGGAGGAGACAGATGCGCTCGAGATCGTGAATGCAACAATCGATTCTGGCGGCGCATCTGGCACTTCAACGATCTCCGGGCGGACGCTTGCACACGGCATGGGCGGTGCGACTACGGTTATGACCAACGCAACAGTCCTTCTGATGAAGATGAATGAGTCAGGAGACGACGGCTCCGACGATGATGGGGATCCGCCATTGGCAGAGGCACTTGTCCTGCCAGCGCCAAACACGACAACCGGTGCGGACGGTGCGTTCGCGTTCACCAATCTGCCTGTTGAGAACTATACGATAACCGCACTCTGCGGAAATGAAGTCGGGAACCTCACCATAACCATAGAAGCAGGACAGCATCTCAGCAATCTCGAGATGTGGTTAAACGGAAGTATCGATAACGAGACCGCTGGCGCCATCAGAAACACGACGTACAACAATTCGGGAGGCTCCTACGGCACCGGCTCAATCTCTGGCATGGTGCACAACATCCCAGCCGGAGACTCTGCACTCGTCACAATCACCAGCTACACCGGAGACGGAAATCTCGGAAGCGTGAATATGGAGCTAAAGATGGTGTTCATCCTGCAATCACAGGGCGACGTATTCTTAGCCAGAAAATCGGCGGCGAGCATCGGTCTGAATGTGAGCGTGTACGATAGTCACGGAGTCCCTCCGGATATCAATCTGACAACGTACGACGTGATCTTCGCAGTGCACCTGACAACAAAATCGATCCAGGACGTGCTTGTGCCAAAGATTGAGGCTGCAAATGAGAGCGGCGTTACTGTGATCTGCACGTATCCTGAGCACCTGACAAACGTCAATCTCACCGAGCACCCATACATCATGGAGTACTGGGAAAGCCGCAACGAAAAGAACATGGAACGACTTCTGGTCTATCTCGGCGTCGAGTTCTGCGGTCTTTACGGTCTTATCGAAGAGCCGATAATCACTCCCGGCGATGGAATATACCATCCGGATGCTGATCCTGCTACTGGCAGAGTCTTTGCAAACTTAACCGAGTATCTCGAGTGGTACAGCGATGATTCCGGGACGCATCACGTCTATAATCCTGATAACCTGACAATAGGGATTGTGTTCTGGAAGTCACGGGAAGGGACCGGCGAGATTGGAGTTGTGGACGCACTCATCAGGGATGCAGAGGCGCGAGGAGCAAACGTGATCCCGGCATTCCAGCCATTCCTGCTCTTTGAAGAGAACCTGACCATGATGTTTATGGATGGCAACGAGTCTGCTGTCGATGTCATGATCGATCTCGGGCTTGGGATGGGTCCGCTCACTGTGATGGTCAAGAAGCGGGAGTATCTCGAACTGATGAACGTTCCTGTCATGAAATGCATCGAACTCTACACGACAATCGAGGAATGGGAGAACGAGACAACCGGAAAAGACGGTTACTTCAATATGCAGATACCTGTGATGGAGATTGCAGGCGAGATCGAGTTTATCGTTGTCGGCGGGAGGGTGTACAATGCGACGTACGACGTCGAGATCATAGAGCCTATCGACTATCAGATAGATTGGGCTATCGATCGTGCACTCTCGTGGGGCAGCCTGCGCCATATCAATAACAGCGAGAAGAACGTTGCGATCCTCTACTATCACCACTCCGTTGGAAACGGCAGTGCTCTTGCTGCCGCAAACCTCGATGTTGCGCCAAGCATCGTAAACGTCCTTCATGCGATGAACGATTCTGAACGGGGCTACACACTCGGCGGTGAGATACCGACTGATAAGGAACTCCTGGATCTGGTGCTCTCGCAAGGGCGGAATATCGGGGTGTGGGTTCCTGACCAGATCAAAAATGTCGCTGAGAACTATGATGTTGCGCTCGTTTCAGAGGAGGATTACCTGACATGGTTCGAGAAGCTTCCCGAAAAGAAGAGAAACGAGGTTACGGAGCGGTGGGGCGAGCCTCCGGGCAGGATCATGGTCTACGAGAACAAAACCGGAAAATACCTCGTGCTCCCGAAGATAACGCTTGGAAACATCCTGATTGCGCCGCAGCCGTCGCGTGGGTCAGAGCAGAATATGACTGCGCTCTACCATGACCAGTCGGTTCCGCCGACGCATCAGTACATCGCATTCTATTACTGGCTGAACCACGTCTACGAGGCTGACGCCATCGTTTCGATGGGCAGGCACGGAACGCAGGAATGGCTGCCCGGAAAAGGCGTTGGCTTGTCTGCAATAGACTGCTGGGGTGCAATCCTGATAGAGGATTTGCCTGTTGTGTATACGTATGAAGTAGAGGGGGTCGGTGAAGGCATCGTTGCGAAGAGGCGGGGTAGTGCGGTCATGATCGATCACCTAACGCCTGTTATCGTCGCATCAGGGCTCTACGGGAATCTCTCGAACCTTGAGCAGACGATACCACTCTACGAGCAGGAAGAGAACGGCACGCTCAAGAGCAAGTACAGGGAGCATATCCTGGATATGTGCCGTGACCTGAATCTCGATTACGATCTGGAAGTTAATCTGACTGAGATCGCTGCGTCGAATGACACCGTCTTTGAGGAGTTTCTCGAGGAGGTGCACGACTACCTCCTTGAGATCAAGAGGGAGTACATGCCTTACGGCTTGCACATCATGGGCAAGCAGCTCTCCAACGATAGTCTCGTGGATATGACCAAATCGATTCTTGGGTACGATTTCAGGGAGTACATCGAAACTGTAAATATCACCGAGAACCAGACGAGAATGCTCATTTCAGAGGTAATCTTGAACGGAACAAAACCCAGAACGGCGCAGGAGTCGGTGCTCGGGTGGTCGGAGAACGAAACTGATCCCGCATCAGGAAATGGAGTGGTTGCGAAGACAATCTCCGATGAGAACGGAAACTACACGTTCTCCAATCTCCCCGCCGGAAATTACACAATCGATGTGGCATACTACACACCTGCGATGGGTGGCACATGGTTCATCGGAAACAACAACACCAACGTGAGCGCGGGAGAGCATCTGGACGGGTTCAACGTATGGCTCTCCTTCGGGGAGGAGGCAGATGCGCTCAAGATCGTGAACGCAACTGTTGATTTGGGTGGCGCCTCAGGAACTGGAGCGATCTCGGGGCGAACGCTTGCTGAGGGCATGGATGGAGTGATGACGATGGATAACTCAACAGTCGTCCTGCACAGAACGGATTCAGACGAGAAACCAGCAGAGACACCGCTCACAGACTTCCTGAACCTCGCAATCAAGTACGCAGATAACCTCCGGGGCTGCGAAGTTGAGATACCAAAGACGCTTGACGCGCTTGAAGGAATGTATATCATGCCCGGACCGAGCAACGATCCGATCAGAAACCCGGATGTGCTGCCGACCGGCAGGAACTTCTATGGCTTTGACCCAAATATCGTGCCGACCAGGGCTGCGTGGGAGGTCGGATGTGAACTGATAGATCAACTGCTCTCCCAGTATTCAGACGGAACCGACGAGAGCTATCCGAAGAAGATCGGATTTGTCGTGTTTTCAGTCAATACGATGAAGGATCTGGGCGTGCTCGAATCAGAGATCCTCTACCTGCTGGGTGTGGAGCCGGTCTGGGATAACAGCAACAACATCCACGATGTCAAGATTATACCATCAGAGGAGCTTGGACGACCGAGAATCGATGCCGTTGTCACGATGAGCGGCATATACCGGGAGAACTGGCCCCGTCAGATCGAGCTCATCAACAAAGCGGTTCGCTTAGCCTCTGAAGCGGACGATTCCCCGCATCACCGGAACTTTGTCAATGAGAGCACAGAGCGGACATACAACTGGTTAATCGAGCAGAATGACACCTACACCGAAGAACAGGCGCGTGATCTCTCGTTGATACGGATATTCGGACCTCCCGAGGGCGTATGGGGTGTCGGTGGATTCAGAGCAGCGATCGCAGGAACCGGCACATGGGACAGCGAAGAAACGATAGCAGACCTCTACATCAGGAATATGGCTAATGCCTATGGCGACACGATCTGGGGCGAGCAGTACGTCGATCTCTTCAGGCAGAATCTTGATGGGATCGAGGTTGCGGTCTTCAGCTGGACATCGCATTCCCACAGCGTGCTTGGAATCGATCACACCTTCGAGTTCTTCGGGGGCTTGAGCATGGCGGTTCGGCACATAACAGGGGAATCGCCAGATATGTGGGTAAACAACTTGAAGAACCCGGGTGGCGCAAAACTGGAGACGCTGCAGCACGTCCTGATGCGGGATCTGCGTTCGATGTACTACAACGAACTCTGGATCAAGGGTATGATGGAGCACGGCTACGCAGGTGCAGGAGCGATGTCAGAGGGCATGTCAAACCTCTGGGGCTGGATGGTCACAAACCCTGACCTCGTAACCGACGAGATGTTTGATACAATGCACTCGATATATATTCAGGATATGTACGACATGGGACTTAAGGACTGGTTTAATGAGAACAATGCGTGGGCACGTCAGGAGATGATGGCAAGGATGATTGAGGCAACGCGGATGCAAGATTCCGAAGGAAATCCGTACTGGACTCCGTCCGATGCGTCGATTCTAAAGAGTCTTGCACAGGAGTACCAGCAATCGGTCGAAAAATTCGGTCCTTGCTGCTGCATTGTCTGTTGTGGAAATGTGCTGCTTGATACGTATATGCAAGGGATAATTTCGGCTCTGCAACCGTCAGAGGAAGAACAGCAGAAACGGTACCAGGGAAGTGGGGACGGATCGGACTCTACATATCCGTATGAGATGCTTTCGGCTGCACAACAGTCAGAAGAAGAACAGCAGGAACAGAGCAGAAAGAATCTTTCGGCTGAAGGCGTAACTAACCAGACAACATCTACTGGCGTTGGGACTGTTGGAGAAGCGATTGTGGAATTACCAGAAGAAACAGGTGAACCACCAGAAGAAACAGGTGAAACTGCAGAAAGTATCAAAAAAGGAAGGGTGATGAAAGAAGAAGAACCCGCAGCAGCACCAGCAGCATCCGGAGCTCCGTTGATGGGATTGATTGCAGTGATTGTAATTTTGTGCTTTGTGGGGATAGGATTTTGGATGAAAGCGAGGAAGGGATAATCACTCGCGCCTCTACTGTATTTGCTCAATAGTTCTTGGTCTTTTAGTTGGTGGTGTAGCTTATAGCATCCTGTTAGTTAAAAAGAGATGGTACACACAGGATCTAAGCGATATGAAATACCTCATGAAGAAATTGAAATGAGGCGGCGGATAATCCTAGATGAAGAGCAGGAAGACCCGATGGGTGGTGTTGCAAATCTATTTGATGCCGCAATGGTCTTTGCAGTCGCACTGCTCGTTGCACTTGTGCTCTCCTATATTGTGCCTGAGCTTCTCGAAATCGAAAAATAAAGAAGATAATTGAAGTGATTGGTAAGGGGTAAGCGGGAGAAGACAATAGGTTTTTAGCCAAATCCTAACTTTTTTAGGCTTTTTATCGAAAACCGAACCTTTTTAGGCGGTGATATTTATATCCCTAACAACTATCTAATTCATCGAAGTGATGGGATATGCCAAAAGAAATAGGTGAGAATAGTATAAAATTGTTATTTGCACCTTTGATCATAGTATTGTTCATGGCACAGATATTTGTGCCTTTAGCAGTTACACATGCACAGTCCGAATTAGCTGGTAATGAGACAGCCGTGGATGGGAACTTGACATTGTCAGTAAACACATCAGAGAATACCACGGCGAAGGTCATGGATGGACAGCCGAGGAATAAACTGAGCGCTGCGGCAAGCACAGAAAATGTGAGTGGGGTTGTTGAATATCCGGACAATACAACAATTCTCGATGAAATTTGTGCATTTGTGTTGGAGGCAAATTTCACATATGTGATTAAAGGGTTGAATGTAACATTCAATTCCACATCTTACAATCCATCCAATAATTCAATAAATTGCACATGGGATTTTGGAGATAACGAAACATCCAATCAATACGATGTCATCCATTCTTACGACAGCTATGGTATTTATACCGTACATTTAACTGTTGTTGACGCATTTAATGGTAGTTTGAATGATAGTATAACAAAAAACATAGAAGTAAAGGAGAAAAGAGAGATAGAAATCCTGTTTCTGCTACAAGAGGATACGATACACCGCTATTATCTTCTT
>AHKK01013002.1_pt1 | contig 9037 bp, 13 predicted proteins | sample 412088 | NCBI WGS metagenome assembly AHKK01 (sample SAMN00138729, study PRJNA73973) | sediment metagenome | reverse complement strand
TATCTACCATCAAAGCAGAGCACACAAAAGAGCAAAAGTTAAGAACAATGCCACAAAGGCGGGTAGGTGAGCAAAAGCTGAGCACGATGCCACAAATGTCTGATGCAGAGCAAAGACAAATGTCTGAACACACGCAGGTAGAACAAGAATCCGGCAAAGATGAAGAAGTCCTATTGCAGGACCGGGCGAGCTATTCTAAATCGCGAGGCGGACCCTGGAAGGTCGGGTCGCTATGTCTCACTAACAAGCGATTGGTCTTTTATCAGCATAGCAAATTGGTATTCCAAACCGCCGTCACGAATATACTGGATGTTGGTGTAAGACAGGGGCGATTTGTGTTAGGCATAAAAAAACCGCTCCTTTTCTTATTCTACAAATTGCAAGTTGATACAGTTTTAATATCAGAGCGGGAAAAAACATTCCATGTTCTGTTCGCAATGAATGAACCTGCGCTGTGGGAGGATGAGATTCGTAAAGCAGTTGTCTTTGTACGGATGAAGGAGTAATTGCTCAAAATCTTGTGGTTAGCTAAACAACGTACCGCGCTTGCATCGCCCTATCGTACATGATTGGATTCGACATAACGCCATTACTAAAAAAAGGGTTTATATCGAATCCCGCTAAAATCGAAAGCTTTTTAATTACCCTTTTCCATAAATAATAACGTAATAGAGGTAAGAGAAAATTTCAATGGAGAACCAATCGCCATCGAGCCGGGTAGGAGTATGTCAGGAGGAAGTAGAGAGCGCGAAGACCGATGATATGGGCTATAATATGTTATACGAGGACCCGCCTAATTTTTCTGTTAAGATACTGGTTGTTGAAGCAGAAAGTATAGTCGCCGCGGATATACAAGATATGTTAATTGATTGGGGATTTCTTGTGCCTGCGGTCGTCTCATCGGGAGAGAAAGCGATTGAAAAAGCAGCGGAGACGTACCCGAATTTAGTGCTGATGGCTACCGAATTAAAAGGTGATATGGGCGGCCTAGAAGCTGCTGAACAAATCCGTGCCCGTTTTGGTATCCCCGTGGTGTATCTTACCACAGAAGCAAATGGCAACACATCCCAACTAGCAGATGGCTATATACAAAAACCGTTTGAGGAGCGTGAATTGCATAGCACTATCGAGAAGGCACTTTATAAGCACATCCGAGAACAGAAATCGGTTATCGCATAGATGGCAGGGCACTGTCTAAAAATATAGTCATTTATCACCGCGGAGAGCGCAGAGATCACAGAGTACGCAGAGTTTTTAGACGTGTTCACTCATTGCTTAGGTTTTAGGGGTTAGACACAGGATACTGACAACTCACACCTCACACCTTCATCACAGCTAAACAAATATAAGAGAATATATATAAAAGAAAGAGAAATCATAAAATAGTAGAGAAGAGTGGCAGATAGATTATACAAAGATGAAAAGAGTAGTGATTGTTGCTAAGGGCGAAGTGCAGAGGGTTGGATTTCGGGATGAAGTGGAGCGAATAGCGCGTAAGCTGAGATTAAGCGGATTTGTAGAGAATATTAAGCCTTATGATGTCAAAATAGTTGCGGAGGGAGAGGCTGATAATATAAACCGGTTTATTGAGCAGATAAAGATAAAGAAGTACCCGATAGATGTGGAAGATACAATTGTTAATTTTGATGAGTTTAAAGGTGAATTTGAATATTTTGAGATAAGACGCGGGGAATGGCATGAAGAACTGGGAGAGAGACTGGATGCCGCGGGGAAATTGCTTTACAAGTCTGTGGAATTAGGAGAGAAGTCCGTGAAATTAAGTGAGAAGTCTGTGGAATTAGGAGAGAAGTCCGTGAAATTAAGTGAGAAGTCTGTAGAATTAGGGGAGAAGTCCGTGAAACATACAGAGGAATCCGTAATGATAGGGCGCACAATGCTTGAGAAACAGGATGAGACCATAGACGAGATAAGGGGGTTGAGATATGATCTGAAGGCGTATATGGAAAAGAGATTCGATAGAATAGAACAAGAGATAATAGCGATAAAAGAGAAAATCGGGATTGTTTGAATAAAAAACCACGAGATTTCACGAGATTAACACTAAAACTTTTTAGAAAAAAGTTTTAAAAACATGTTTCTTTGGTAAAGCTTTCTTTCTTAAAGAAAGGTTTGTGTAAATCTGTGTAATCTTGTGGTTAGCTAAACAATTACGAGATTTTCGATCATTGCTTAGGTTTTTCGATGCCTCTGCGTGCTCCGCGTTCTCTGCGGTAAAACTCCGGTAACCATCTAAAAATCTAGCGATTTCACCACAATATCCGTATCTAAAAGCATATTAATGTGGTGATGAGCACCTAAAACAACAGCCCGGTCTCTCCTTCTTTTAGTGTTTTGTTTATCCGATCGGCAATAATTTTATCTCGTTTTGACTCTATTTCATTCATTCTCTTTTCAAGATCAGACGGATTTATTTCGCCCTTTGTTGCCTTCTGAATAAGGTCCCATGCTTCAGTCAGCAGCGTGGTGTCTTCTGTTCCTTCAATCATAGCGCCTTTAGTTATGAGTTTTCTTATCAGCATATAGTTTACACTGCCCTTATCAGCAGCTCCTTCTATTATTTTGTAGATTAGTTCCTCATTAACAGATGGCAAACCCTCTTGATATATCCTTGTTTTAGACCATTGACGATTTGAAGATCCAAATTTCTTATCAAGATTTTCCCAGAACTCTTTAATTGCTGCTTGATGGCGTTCAAATTCGGTGGTTCCAAGCGCCTTCTTGGTGATTTCCGCCAGCTTCTCTTTTGCACTACCCATGTCTATCTGACTATGAACGATCGGGACTACAAGTAATTCCCTCATTTACCGTACATAACCTCTGCGAACTCAGTTAGCCGGTCTACGCCTTTGACTTCATAAGGGAACAAGGGCATCGCCGCAATCTCATATTCCGAGAACCTGTTGCTAATATCCGCCATATACATATCCTGCTTTCTCTTCCTTGAAGCGCAAAAACTGCACTTGCCTTCCGGAATGACCTTGTTGGCGATTGCATTCACGGACCGAATATTGAGATTCCGAAGATCAGTGAGAAGCCGCTCGGTCTCAAATACGCTCATCCCCTCTAAGATAATAACAGGAACGAACTCAGTCTTTTCCGCATCCTCCAGGATAGTTGCCATATCCCGTATCTTCTTCTTCTCTTCCAATAGGAGCCTCAACACATCGTAGTTTTCCATTAATCCATGATATGGTCTGCTCCTGAGCCCTGCGACAATATTACTGAACCAGTCCTTAACAATGTTAGGACGCTGCAACAAACTTAATAGATGTCCGGACGGAGCGGTATCAATGACTATTATATCGTATTCCGCTTTTAGTTCCATTGTTTTGCTCAGCACCATAAGTTCGTCCAGACCCAGAGGAGCTGCGGAAACGAGCTCGGAAATCGTTTCCCGATCATATGAATGCTCTACCCGGGATTTCGTCCCTACTACTCCGGATGCACTGCCACCTCCAGCCCCGGAACGACTATCAAAACCAGCGTTTACCTTCTTCCGGTATCGCTTTTTGAACTCTTCAAAGGTGTCATCGGTATTTATCTCCAGAGCATAGAGGTTATCCAAGCCATTCATCTGCGTTATCTCAGCCCCTATCTTGTAATCGAAGCTATCGGATAGTGAATGCGCGGGGTCAGTAGAGAAGATTAGCACCTTCCTATTCGGATATTTCCTGGCTATGTGTAATGCAGTCGCGGCTGCGCATGTCGTCTTCCCAACTCCGCCTTTACCACCAAATAGAATGAATTTCAAATCCTTCTCCATTAGTTCTGGCATCTTCCTTCTGCTAATGCTAACTCTATTCGATTCAGAATTCAAATCCATTACTGGAACTTGCTCTTCCTTATTACCGAATAGAATTTCGCCGTATTCCGTTAAATCGTCTATACTACGTATTTCATGCGCGAATACCGGCATATTGATAATCTCATAATTATTGAATTCCGTACTTATCTCCTCAATGTACCGCTCTTGATCCTTTTTTATTGATGCACAAAACGCACATCCCGCTTTTTTCATCACACCGTTAATGATTATATGACGCACCGGTATCTCATATTTATTAAGTCCTTTGATAAGCCGCTTTGTTTCATACACGCCCATCGCCTCCGGGATAGTTACAGGTACAAATTCGGTTGTTTTATAATTGGTAAAAACAGAGTTCACTTTCTTTACATCCGCTTTCATCTGCTCCAGAAACCTGTCTGCCGTGTCCTTCTTGTATCTACCTGCGAAGCGTGACGAAATGTATCGAACCATATCTCCTGACCGTTCCATCGCTTCTAGTTGATTACGCAGTACCTCAGGAAGCTGTAATAACTCCAGCGTATGCCCGGTCGGCGCTGTATCAAGAATGATTAAATTGTATTCATTTGCTTTTATTAGCTCAACGATCTTCATTAAAGCCATGAAACTAAAGGAACTTGAATATGACATACCAAACAAATTCGGTAGTTGATTCGCATTGAAATACGTGGCTTTTTTGCCTATCACCGCCAATTCGATCAAATGCTGCACCTTGAACTCATCGTGTAGTTTCTCTGCATTTATCTCCAGGGCATACAGATTATCTAAGCCACTCATCTGCGTTATCTCATCCCCTATCTTATAATCGAAGCTATCGGAAAGAGAATGCGCGGGGTCTGTGGAGAAGATCAGCACTTTCTTTTCCGGATATTCTCGTGCTATATGTACGGCAGTAGCGGCTGCGCATGTCGTCTTCCCAACTCCGCCTTTACCGCCGAACAGTAACAGTTTCAAATTCTTTTTATCCACAAATGTAGATTCCGTTTTTTCCATTTGTACGCTACTCATGTTTATATCAGGAGTCTCTCCCGCCTCTGGGTGCTATTTCATTTCACCTCCTTTTGTATATCTACAACGGATGCACTCAAATTCTTCATACCCGCAACAACTTCTTCTTCTAATTTTACCAACCCTAATATGTCTCTTCCAACTTTTTCTATTTCATGCTTACAATAGAACTCCCTGTGAACATTATTGAATAGCACCATAAGCTCTTTATTTGTTATATGTTCCAGCTTGATTATTCCGCCCTTCTCTGTTAGGTGCACGTAATTATACTCTTCCCAGTTATTGGTTCTCAATAGATTATTCTCCTCGCACGTCTTCAGCACGCCTTTTATCTGTCTTGTAAAAGCCGTAACTCCTACGATGTCTGGATTCTCTCTCTCAACTATCTCATATACCTCTTCAGGCCGCAGCCGCAGAGACTTGGCATCAATTATTTTCACTTCTACTTCATCTTCTCTGAGAACCGCAGCTACATAAGCCAATCCTATGGGCGGGTAGCACGGCGCTCCTGCTAGCGATTCCGTCTCTGAAAGTCCTGCTATTGTCCAGGGTGGTTCAATTAAAATGCATTTCATAAAACCGTTTCTTAGAAAGAAAAGCTTTACCAAAAGAACATATACTATTTTTTCTTCTCATCATCCTTTTCTTTCTCTTCCTCCTCTTTCTTTTCTTTTTCCTCCTTCTTTTCCTCTTTACCGCCAAATATCTTCCCAACGCCTTCAATTACGCCTTCTACCATTTCTAAAGGTTTTCTAATTAAACCCCCAACAAATCCTTCCTTTTTCTCCTCTTTCTGCTCCTCTTCTTTCTTCTCTTCAGCCATTTTTTCCCTCCTTCAAATTATTTATTTTAGAAATGGAAAACCAAGCTCTATCTATCTTTCTCGTGAAAATCCGTGTAATCTTGTGGTTCCCTAACTACTTGTATTTCCCATATTTCTCCCTTAACTCTTCCATCTCCTTTATTGCTGTTTCCAAATATCCTTTCTGCTCCTTCATCTGTTCTTGTATCCCTTTTATTTTCGCCACGTTCTCTTTCTTATCCAACCCATTAGCCTCTAATTCCTTTATCGTCTGGCTTCCGTCTTTTATCTCATTAAGTGCAGTTTCTATAATCTCCTTTTTCGTCTGTATCGCCGTCTGCATTTCTTTTATTGCCTGTACCTTCTCTTCATCTGCTCTACCCGTCTCCTTCCCGGCTCCTGACTCCGCCTGCTCAACTGTCTTTACTGCTTTATCTAATTCGCCAAGCAAAGACTCCATCTCCTCCTTCTTCTCCCTTTTTTCCGCTTCTAAATTGGCCATATTTACCACTCCTAATTTATTAACGCTTTAAAGACTGCCGACCAAGCGGCATATTTTGCCGCTTCTTAGTGCCCTCACGACCTTCTTGCATCCGTTTTCGGTACTCGTCCGCACCTTCCTTGATTCTTCGTCTGTATTCCTCCCTACCCTTTGCCATTTCATTCGCTAACTCATTCTCATTACCTTCTCCCCGAAGGTACTCCCCAATCCGCTCCTGCATCAGCCACTGTATAACGCGAGCGTCTAAGCGTCCTCTTCCACCTTCTTCCGATATTCTTACCATTTTTCTTCACCCACACATAATCGAATTACGAATTACGAATTACGTTTATCCTCCCACTTCTCAGGATTCACCATCTTGTCAAGCACATCGTCCACGAGATCATCCAAGCCACCGCGCACGGATTTTACGGTCTCTGTAATACCCTGCTCCTCTTTTATTTCCGCTATTGCCACATCGAGCTCCATCAAAGCCGCGCCAAGCCGTTCTATCTCCTCTTCACTCAGCCTGCCTGATTCTATCCTTCGCATTGCTTGATGTTTCAAAGCATCTTTTATCACTTCGACTAAAGCAATGACGAGCCCCAGGACCCCTTGCTTTAGATTTCCCTCGTCTATATCCAGCACCATGTTATGCCCTACTACTTTATACTTTGTGTTCCGGACCGCACGAATTTCGTGTTCCAGAGCACCGACCCGCATTCAGGGCAGTAGTTCTTGCCGGTATTCGGATCGAACATTCTACCACAATTGGGGCATTTCATTGTTTTTTTCATTTCTTCTCCGCCTCCTTTTCCAATCGTACTTCTAAAACGCCATGTTTATACATCCTTTTTAGCTCTCCTTTTACCGGAGAGGGCAAATCCACCTCCTTATAGTATCGCTTTTTAGCTTCGCCTTCTGTAAATATAACCAATTTGGTTCCGGAATTACCAATTTCCGTTTTTATCGCTTCCTCTTCCACTCCCGGCATCTCTGCTACAACCATTATGTAATCCTTTTCCGCAATAATGTCAATCAAGGGCTCTTTTTGCGTTACTGCTTCTTTATCCACTCTGATTTCCTTGACCTGCTCCTTATCTCGTCCTCTTTGTCTTTGCGCTCCGCCCATACCACCAGAAGAGGACACGTGCTTTTCGCCTGTCAATGTCCTTACCGAGTAGTTAACGTCAACATGAGGACGCATCCCGATTGAGGACCTACCACTTGATCTCGCGCCTTCACCTTCCTTCATTCTTTTTTCTATTTCCCTGTCTACTTCTTCAAACCGTTCTTTGAATGCTTCCGACTTTTTCAATCCCGCAACCATCTTTCCAAGTCCCGGAAGGAACCCGCCCAATATTTGTTCGGCTGCACCGATTCCCGCTTCTTCTTCTGTTCCCCCTTTCTCGTCCTTACCAGCTTTAACCGCTTCTTCCAGCTTTTTTAGCTTCTCTTCCAGCTCTTTTATCTTCTTATCCCTCTCTTCTTCGTTTTCTGTCATTTTTCTCCTTTTAATTCCTTTTCCGTTCGTCTATCTATGATGCAACATCTGTATCTGTTTTACCCTTTATACCCCGTGCTCCTGCTCTCAAATATATCGTATTCCAGAGCACTGAACCACACTCAGGGCAGTAATTCTTACCCGTATTGGGTTCAAACAGTTTCTCACAATTCGGGCATTTCATTGTTTTTTTCATTTTCTTTACACCTCCGTTTCTTTATCAGCATGATAGCCAGAATTCTATTCCTAAAAGTCAGTTCCACTTCTTTCTCCACTGCAAAGAACAAAGGGACTTTTCGCTCATATCTGCCATTAGCGGCGTTTGCAACTATCCTCACTATATCATTTTTCACTTCTACTTTTATCTCTTTCTGCGCCACGGCAGGAGGTAATTCAGCTATTATTCTTATATTATTGGGCTCATCGAAAACATCTAACTTCTCCTCTTTCTTCTCAATAAACGGTAAATCCGCCCTCAACCACCAGTTAAATATTACTTTCTTACCACTGCTTTCATCTATCGCGGAGTGTTTGAATTCCAATATCTCTTTCTTTAGATACTTAGTCGCTGTCGGGTTTATTACTTCTCTGATCCTTGTAAGGACTTCATTGTCTGCTGATGCGCCTATCAAATCAGATAGGTCCCGTATCCCGGCATACCTGTTCCTGAGTAAATACCAGACTATTTCTCTACTTTTTCCATCTATGTGTTCCAAAAACAGATCTAACTGTTTTTTCTGTCTTCCTTTTAGCGTTCCTTCTTCTGATATTACAATGCCAAGGTCTTCACATAGCGATCCTATTTCACCCAACAAATCTTTCCTTATCACTTCTCTTACCATAGGTATGTTTATCAACGCAAAAGCGAGAATACGAGGAAAACAATCGTTGCGCGCACCCTCATTTATTTCTTGTAAACGAAGACCCGTATCTCTTTCAAGCATGGTTCCATCTTTGTGATGTTCCTTCACAAGACTAAGGATTTTCATTCTTAAATCCGATGGTAAAAACTCAGACAACCTCTGCACCGTTCTTCCTTCCTCAAGTTCTAATTCTTCCATAACTTTTCTTTAATCCCTATACCCACATACATAGCAGCCATTCATCTCAAACTGCTCGGTTATCAACTGTGCGTTGCAGTTAGGACATCTCATCCTATACCTTTCTTCTCTGCCTCCACTGTTATCAGCTATCTTCATATCTTCTGAACCTTTCCAGCCGCAGATAAAGCAGCCATTCTCTATGAGATTCTTCTTTACTTGCCTCCTGCCGCAAATCGGGCATTTTTCATAGTAATCGCTTCGCTCCAACCGTCTCTTCTCTGCTTCATGTGCTTCTTCTATATGGTCTGAGACCGTGTCGCCCAGTCCCAATGTCAGGACAGAACCAAGAAGTCCGGAACTTCCTTTATCCTTC
>AHKK01011611.1_pt1 | contig 9495 bp, 8 predicted proteins | sample 412088 | NCBI WGS metagenome assembly AHKK01 (sample SAMN00138729, study PRJNA73973) | sediment metagenome | reverse complement strand
TTTTTTTCATGATGAAATATAAATAACCTGTCAAACCGCCACTCCACCACATACATACAATTTCAACGCAGCACTCTTATCGCCTATGCGCTTCTCCCACCAGTTCACCAATGTTCTTGTATCCATTAGCATTGAGATACACCTTCAATTCCTTTTTTATCGTCGAAAAAATCTCGAGATCTTCACTTACCAGCGCACTACCCACCTGAAACATGCTCGCACCGTTCTTCGCATAGTCTATCACATCCTTAGCGGAAAATATACCGCCAACTGCGATTATTGGTATTTTCAACTCCTTGTATAGATTAAAAACAATCTCCTTACCGCCAACCGTCAGATCCTTACCGGATTTACCACCATAGCCTGTTGGATTACCCAAAATATGTGTGTCAAGCCTTTGGTCTACGGGTCTCGCCATCACAGTATTAATAGCCGTGATAGCATCAGCACCTGCCTTCTCAAGAGTCATTGCCAATCCTGCAGGGTCACCCACATTAGGAGAGATTTTCACTGCGATTGGTTTGGGATGCACAATCGCGCGTATCTCATTTATTATACTCCGCAGCAGTTTGGGATGGTTCTCAACGGCTACGAAATCAGAATGCGGACACGAGGCATTAAATTCGAGCATGTCTATTGGATATTTACTAGCGATCTTCGCTACTTCTCTACATTCCTCTACGTTTTTACCAAAGATACTCAAGATCAGAGGCACATCTGCGTACTTCGCATTGCCTAGCTCCAGCCCATAATCTGTAATCCCCGGATTTGGGAGCCCCATCGCATTCACATAGCTACGGGGTGCTATTTCAATAAATGTTGGGTTGGGATAACCTTCTTGCTCATACAGTCCAACTGATTTCGTCACTACTGCACCCGCACCTGCTACGGCATAGCGATAAAGTAACTTCCCCGAAAACCCAAATCCCGCGGCATTTGCAATTGGATTGGTGAATTTGATCCCGCATACTTCTGTTGCTAATTCCGGCTCGTATTCGGGTGTGAAACGCGCCGGCGAAATTGATAATAGTTCACCGGCATCAGACGCAATTGCGATTCGTTTACCGCTCGCAGCTCGTTTCCAGCGTCCAAATTCCGTTCCTACAAGCGATTTCGCATCGAAGATCGGGCCGTCTTTACATATACGATAACCGCCGAGATCACAAGAGCCACAAGCGCCACATCCGCACTTTACTATTCGCTCTACGGAAACCTGCGTGGGTATTTCTGCCCCGCTCGTAATCCTACACACGCGCTCCAGCATTAGTTCAGGACCGCACGTCAATACGCGCTCAAATTTTTCGCCTGATGCTAACAGTTTTTCCAATAGCTCTGTAATTGTGCCACTATATCCCTCTGAACCATCCTCCGTGGCGATTCTTATGTCACAACCCATTCGCTCAAACTCGGCAATATACAACAGTTCTGCACTACTTCTTGCGCCTTCTAAGACTACTACCTGCGTATCTAGTTCTTTCGCTCTTTTCGCGGCGAATCTCAACGGCGCCGCACCGTATCCGCCAGCGACCATGCATAATCTTTCACCACTGATTGTGAATCCCCTGCCATAGGGGCCTCTCAGGCCCACCAAATCACCTTCGTGCTTTTGATGTAAGCTATGCGAGCAGTCACCGACATCAGCAATTGCCACTACCACTTCTCCTTCTGGCGATGCGTCTGCAATAGAAATAGGTATCTCGTCTATACCGGGGCTCCAGACCATTATGAATTGGCCTGGTTCGCTTTCTCGCGCTATTTCTGGCGAATGGAACGTGAACGTTTTTAGTTCGTCAGTTTCCGTCTTTATCGTTTCTATTTTGTGTAGTGAGGGGATATTTAGTGGCATTTTTATATTCATCCTAGTATATAAATAAACTATAACCACCTGCTATTAAAGACACTGATTTACACAAACCTTTCTTTCAAAAAATAGAAGATAGCCTTGCAAACTCTTTTGGACTCAACTCTTCCGGTCTCTTCGCCAAGTCCTTAAGCGCGTCCGAAGTGTTAAATATGTGCCGCATCATCTTCCGCCTGTGCCCGAATGCGAAACTAACGAACTCAAAAAACGCCCGCTTATCTTCCACTAGCCGGTTCTTCTTCTCCGTGAATCGCACTATCGCGGTTTTAACAGGAGGTGAGGGACAAAAAGCATCCCGATGGACAATCTCAAGGATTTCAATGTCTGCAAGTGCCTGTGCAATAACCGATAACCGCCCATACAAATGCGACCTGGGCTCCGCCGTCATCTTCTGCGCGAACTCTTTCTGATATAAGAGCACACCAAGCCCGAAGTTATGAAGCAGCAATTTATATGTTATTGGTGATGACAAGGAGTAGGGTATGCTCGCAACGACTTTATCAAATTCCGGGAGTTCTAGTTTCATTATGTCTGCCTCGATCACATCGATCTTGCCTTTTTTGTCGTCATACTGCTCCCGTAATATCTCACAAAGTTCTTTATCCTTTTCCACTGCATAAACCCGCTTCGCTTTTCGTGCTAATTCCTCGGTCACGCTGCCCAAGCCTGCTCCTATCTCCAGCACTACATCTTCACGCCCAACACTTGCATATTCTACCATTCTCACTGCTACGTCATTATCAACCAAAAAGTACTGACCAAGACTTCTCACGGCTATTATTCCGCGATCCATAAGGATTCTTTTGGGTTCCATCTGTTTCTCGTTGTATATATATAAAGTATAACTTCCACCTATACATTTAATTCAGGACGCAGATTTCACAGATTTACACAGATGCTACTCTAAAGTCCCGAAAAGATTATTAAGTTTTTACGGGTTCATAGAATAAAAATTTAAAAAGCAATTATTGCGCTACTTTAAATCTATGTTAATCTGCGTTAATCGGTGTCTCCAAAAAAAAATCATTGGAAAATGTTAGATACAGTTCGGGTAAATTATTATTCGTGAGTTCCCTTATGCTTTCTCGTGGAAATCTGTGTAATCTTGTGGTTATTAAATTAAAATGGATTTAACAGGTTACGGTAATATTGATAGAACAACGTCTCAGCTATTTTTGTTTGTGCCGGATACCGCAATCGGAACTCACGCATAATCGCTGCTCTATCGGTTTTCGTTAGCCCGATCATCAAAAACTCATGTACTTTCTGTTTTATCTTCTTAATTTGCCATTTCGGCACCTCGATAGTAATGCAGAAATCGTGCACGGCAAATTTACGCCTCAAAATGGGTGCGATAGACCCTATGAGTACCCCGTCACCGAAATCAACAAAATTGGGGACGCCTATCTTGTTCACTCGCTCACAATCGGTCAGCTTAGCATATGAGTGCTCTCCATAAGCGTGCAGCTCGAAATAATAAGTGGGTTTGTAGTCATGGATGAGTTGAAGCAAGTCCATACCCGCTCTGCTTCGGTAGTATGCCTCGGATAGAACACCGATATATTTGCCGTTTTCGACCAGACTGGGTACGATAGTAGCTTCTCCGGCGTTTAGATTCTCCTTTGCCAACCGCTCAAGAATAGGCGCGGTGTATTTCCCTTCGTCTCCATGCAGACCACCGACAAACAGTCTTTTCGGGCCTGCTTCCGAAGCTACAAGTCGGTACAATTTCATGCCGCTATCTCCCTGCACTTTTTTTTTAATTGTATATAAAGTACAAGTTCTAACTATTTAGGACGCAGATTTACGCAGATTTACACAGAAAGCTATTTCCTCAAAAATTCAGTATATTTAAAATCCTGATTATCTGCGTTCATCTGCGTCCGATTATCAAAAATCATTCTTTCTTGAAAAGGATTTGTTAGAGTAAATCAAGATGTTTCGTAACCTTATCTATCTCGTCCGCACTTGCGGGGCCTATCCCTAATGCAGTTACCGTTCCCGGCGGGATTTCCGTTAGCCCGGCATCTTCTACGATCGCACAGGGCAAGCTAAGCTTTTCTACTTCGTACTTTAAGTTGTATAGCTCGTCAAGGTTGTTCACTTTCAGCACAACCTTCTTCTGCCCTTGCGCTTTCCATTTCTTCCTATCCTGTACTGCAGCACGATCATAGCTGATTATAGCTGCATGAGCGGCTTGTACGGCTGTTTTGCCCTTCGACAGCTTCACATCCGCTCGGATAACTAAACATTGTTTATATTCCTTTTCTGTTCTGCTAAATATCTTACGCATTTTTTTTCTCTAAACTGTATATGATGTATAACTTCTACCCATAAATTTAATTTAGGACGCAGATTTACACGGATTTACACGGATTTAATTTCTTCTGCGTTAATCTGCGTTAATCTGTGTCAATAATTTATTTTCTTGTTTGTTCAATCGTTTACGGACATCTTCAAAAACAGAACTGCCTGCTGCAAGACGCTCGGCCTTCTGATAATAATCAAATGCACGCTCTTTATCGCCTTTCTGAGTGAAAACATCGCCGATTTTAATCAAAGTTCTGGCTGTTCCTATTTTGATGCCCATCTCTTTGTAACTTTTAAATGCCTTCTTGTAATATCCAAGCGCTTTGTCATGTTCTCCTCTAGTGTAATATACATCACCAATGTTTCTAAGCTGAATTGCAATTCCTTCTTTTATTCCCAATTCTTCATTTAATTTCAATGCCTTCCTGTGATATTCCAGAGCTTTGTCAAGTTCTCCTTTGGTTTTGTAGACAGTGCCTATATTTCCAAGTTGATTTGCCATTCCTTCTTTTCTTCCCAATTCTTCATTTAATTTCAATGCCTTCTCGAAATATTCCAGAGCTTTGTCAAGTTCTCCTTTGATTCCGTAGACAGTGCCTATATTTCCAAGGTCTGCAGCCATGCCTTCTTTACTTCCCAATTCTTTATCTAATTTCAATGCCTTCTCGTAATATTTCAAAGCTTTATTAATCTCCCCCAAATGATAGAATATCCTACCCAACTCAGTTAAAATGTTAGCTTTTTCTTGCTTATCCCTGACCTTTTCAAGAAGATATTCATTTATCCGCTTCCTTCTCAGCAAGTCATCCTTGTCCTGATAAGAGAAAGGCGTGGCTAATGTTTCAACAGCCTCAAAAGCCATTCCACTTTCCGCTTCTTCTAATTCGTAATAATTCCCTCTATATCGCCAGAAGTCTGGTGCTTTTCTTATCACGCTATCAGAAAAAGCCCGATTGTAAAACAATATATTAGGTATCTTCGCATCATAGAACAACTCCCTGAAATTATTCAACGTGTTAAGTAAATCTTCTGTCGGCTCTTCTGGCATGACCCAAATTAAAATCTCGGCACCATCGAAATCGTGCTCTTTCAAAATGCGGATGATTTGCTCACCATTTTTTGTTGGTATAACCTCTGATGAGAATCTCCCACTCAAAGTCTGGATAATTCTATCTTGATAAGCAGGTGAATTAACCACGCAGAGTATCAAGTTACCCGTACCTTTTGAAATCTCAAGTTCTGCTATTATCGTGTCTATTTCCTCTAAATCATCTATTACGCTTTCTTCCATTTCTCCACCAGCGGCATCAGTAACGGGTTTATATCGCACCATCTTCCTTCTTCGTCTTCGTATTCAACTGCGGTCAGACTAAAAAGCAAATCTCGGCTTGTGGAATCTTCTATATCTTCATCACGGGCTTCCTTCTTGTCATAGATCTCCAAAAGCCGCTTTTTATGCGCTTCCGTGAGTGTTCGATCATACGTTCTCCTCAATTTCTCCAGTGCTTTTCCGACTTCTTCTATTGTTATCCCCCCTTTCTCGCCCCTATATGCTTTTATTGCCGCATCCCGCATAATGGAGATAAACTCAGAAGTCTTTCCGGTAGATACGATGGCTTCCTCTAACGCATTTTCTTCTATCAAATCCAAATCCATTCGCTTCTCCACTATCCCCTTGTAGAAGTTGAAGTTATTCTCATTTAATCGCTTTCCGTCTTTGCTCTTCACTGGTAGTTGCGGTAGGATAATATCATCATCAAAAGCAGGCCGAACATTCTCGTAGTATGGATTGAAAGTTAGGGGTATAGGGAAAGTATAAATGACAAAGCATTTTGGCTGAATAAGCAAGCCATAGTTTTTATAGAAGAAGTCTTCTGCCTGTTTTACGCGAGTAAGCTTATCGAGGTCATCAACAATTACCACGATTCTTTTTCCTGTTTTGGTTTCCACTTCCATTGTAAGCCAGTTGAGTTTTTGTATCAGGTCGCTTATCTTCGTCTCAAGCTCTTTTCTGATATACTCCCTCGTCTTCGCTTCTCTGCCCAATTTCAGAAGGATAAAATTAGAGAATGATATACCCATTTCGTGATATTTCGTGACATCTTCCTCTGAAACCTTTGTGATGTGCATCATAAAATCAAGGAAATCGTCTTTAATATCCGCCTCCAGTTTAATTTCTTTCTCTGCAATGCCGTAGATTTTCAACGCCATAGAACCGAAGAAATCGCGGAAGTCAAAATCGCTTACATCTAATTCGCGGATTGAATAGCTAACCAGGAGGAACCTATCCCTGTCAATCATGCGGGATAGCCTATTCAACTCAGTGCTCTTACCGCATCCGCGGAAGCCGAGGAAAAGGTATTTCTTTGCACTATCTGCGTTTTCTATCCGGTCTTTCAGTTCCTCTATCGGAGATGGTGCCTTCTTTGGCCTCGCGACATAAAAATCCTTGAACTCTTCTTCCGTCTTGAGCGGCTCGACTACGAAGTTGTTGTATGCACCTACAAGATTTGTCGCTTTTGGCATTTTATTTGCTCCTAATATTATTTATTCTTTTATTGATCTCTTCAAAAACAGAACTTCCTTTTGCAAGATCCCGTGCTTCCAGATAATAATCCAATGCACGCTTTTCATCGCTTTTAAGAGTAAAAACATCACCGAGGTTCATCAAAGTTTTGGCTGTCTCTATTCTAATGCTCATATCCTTAAAAATTTCCAATGCCTTCCCATAATATTCTAAAGCATTATCAAGTTCTTCTTTGATTCGATAAACATTACCGATGTTTCCAAGGTCTGCTGCTATACCTTCTTTGTTTCCCAAATCCTTGTCTACTTTCAATGCCTCCTCGAAATATTCTAAAGCGTTGTCAAGTTCTCCTTTGCCTTGATAGACAATGCCGATATTTCCAAGCTGATTTGCTCTTCCTTCTTTTCTTCCCAACTCTCCATTCAGTTCCAATGCCTTCTTGTAATATTCCCGAGCCTTTTCAAGTTCTCCTTTGTCTGCGTAGACGATACCGATGTTTCCAAGCTGATTTGCTATTCCTTCTTTTCTTCCCAACTCTTTATCCAGTTCCAAAGCATTCTCGAAGTATTCCAAAGCTTTGTCAAGTTCGCCTTGGGTTAGGTAGACAATGCCGATGTTCCCAAAATCCACAGCCATTCCTCCTTCGCTTCCTAACTCATCATTCAGTTCCAAAGACTTCTCGAAATATTCCAAAGCTTTGTTAAGTTCGCCTTTGGTAAGGTAGACATTGCCTATGTTTCCAAAAGCTGCGGTCATTCCTTCTTCGTTTCTCAACTCCTCATTCAGTTCCAAAGCCTTCTCAAAATATTCCAAAGCTTTGTCAAGTTCGCCTTGGGTTAGGTAGACAATGCCGATGTTTCCCGTTGCAACTGGTTCCCATTCTTTATCTACGCCTTTTGTTTTCTCAAGCAAATGATCCCATACATAAATTGCTTGATCTAATTTTCCCCAGGTATTACTTTGAATACCAATAAAATTAATAGCCTCATAGTTTTCTGTCAGTTTTATTAGCTCTACAAAAATATCGGGTTCATTTAGAACTTCAAGAAGTATGTATATCAAATCAAAATCCGCTTTCACCTTTCCCATTGCTTTACAATATAACTCCCTCTTATTCTGGAGCGCTATTGGTTGTATATCCCTCAAGAACTCTCTAAAAATCGGATGATATATCTGGTAAAATTTTTCTTCTGGCTCTACAAGAATTCCTCTTTCCTTAATATCCGTTAAAGGAGTATCCACGTTTTCACCACAAAAGGCTTCTATCAATTTCAATGTCAAAGTCGCAGGTGCGATTGCCAATTCCTTTATTACCTCTTGAGAATCTGGGTTCAACGTTTCTAAAACTTCCTTGTGTATCTTGCCGAGGTTAAATTTCATATCATCATAGCTTAATCTATTCAGGAACTTGAACATCTCCTCTTCCGCGTTTTTATTATCGCAGATATAAGCAATCGACCTCGCAACATACGGATAGCCTTTTGAATGCTGGACTACCCCGTTCACAATTGCATCGGAAAAGTTCGGACATCCTTTTCTCACTATCTCCTCTATACTCTTATCGTTTAATTCATCTAATTTAACGATTTCATAAGAGCCTGCTCTCAGCTTAACATCACGCATGTAAGGCGTTGCAATTTCAAGAACGAATTTCAATTGGTCATTTCTACGAGAACCATCAAAAATTGTTTCTAATGCCTTTTTATCCATTTCTTGTGCATTTTCCACAAAAATCATTTTCTCTTCAGATTTCTCGATGTTTTCCAAAATGAAAGGTTTCATGGGATCCCAGCTAATCCCACCGCCAGCGATAAGTGAAGCAGAAAATCCATGGATTCTTTTATACCAAGGGGGTTTGAAAATTTTGTCCATTTCTTCGTAGAATAGCGATCCATTGACAAAATGGCATTCTTTTTCCTTTCCCATGTCTTCCTTTACAACAAGCATCAAATTCGTCTTCCCAATTCCTCGGTCCCCAGTTATGACTACAATCCCATTCTTCTCAATTTTTTCTTTGAGCTCGTTAATTTTTTCTCCTCGTCCTACAAAATTGTCGCCATATTGTGGGTCCGAAATTTTATTCATTGATTGTATTTATTTAAAGAAACAAATAAAGTAATCTTGATGGAATAGAGGAAATGATCTCGATAGATGACGCGCTTGAAATGGTGGATATGGAGATAGAAAATGATAATCTTAGAAAGCATATGCTTGCAGTATCGAAAATAATGGGCGCAATTGCAGATAAGACCTCAGAGGTGGACAAAGAGAAATGGATATTGGTCGGCTTATTACACGATTTGGATTACGAACAGACAAAAGATAATCCCGAGATGCATGGACTTATAGCAGCGGAGATGCTAAAAGACGAACTGCCCGAAGAATGCTTGCAAGCGATAAAAGCGCATAATACGATGACGGGTATCGAACCGGATAGCGAGCTGGCGAAGGCGTTGATTGCCGCAGATGCCCTTTCCGGTTTGATCGTGCCAACAGCGTTGATGATGCCCACGCGTAAATTGACAGAAGTAACGGCAAAATCATTAAAGAAGAAATTCAGTGACAAGTCCTTTGCACGAACAGTCAGCAGGGCGAATATAATGGTATGCGAAGAACTGGGCTTCGAACGAAGCGAATTCTTCACGCTCGCTTTGGACGCTCTACAACCGATAAGTGATGATCTGGGCCTTTAAACTGTTTCCTGACTGACCACGAGAATAAAATGATATTAAGGGAACCCCCAGTAAATAGTTTACCTATTTTGATAATTATCATATAAAGACACAGATTTCACAGA
>AHKK01006985.1_pt1 | contig 9869 bp, 10 predicted proteins | sample 412088 | NCBI WGS metagenome assembly AHKK01 (sample SAMN00138729, study PRJNA73973) | sediment metagenome | reverse complement strand
CATACTTGGAAAGACGCTACGGGAACTGAAAATAGAGACACGAACAGGAATGTTTATACTGGCAATACGTAGAAAAGAGGGCAAATGGGTTTATAACCCTTCTGGCAGTGTAGAGATAAGGTATGGTGATTTGTTGATTATGCGTGGTCCAAGAGAAGGCGAGGACAGGATGAGGGAGATTTGCGGTGACGAAGGAGAGTAATTCCGGATGCATGATGCAGGTTTTATCAGCATCGTAATAATTTCTCGTGGGAATCTGTATAATCTTGAGGGTATATTAAACAAATAAATGTAATTATAAATGTATTATGTAGCATGGGGTCGTGGCCTAGTTTGGAAGGGCAGCGGGCTCCAGACTCGCCGATCGTGTGTTCGAATCGCACCGGCCCCATTAATGATAGAATGGTAAAGCAGAAGAAGCCTAAAGGTAAGGTTAAGGGACCCAGCAGGGAAGAGGAAATCGAAGAAATGGAGGAGATCGAGGAACTGGAGGGAACCCTTGATTATATGTCCACCGAAGAGTTGGTAGAGCACATGGTATCATTGGGCTTAAATGTTACAGAAGAGCTCGCGCTGGAGCTAGCGAAACGAGAGGATGCAGTTTTTGGTACGTTGTTGATTTGCGAAATCTTATCTTTCAGAGACCCGAGCGTGCTGGATGATGTGTATTCCGCTTTTGATGAGGGCTGGGTTGATACTTTCCTGATAGGCTCTGACGATGTAGAAGATATGCTTAATGATGAAAAACAGGAATATATGATGTTTATGAAAAGAGAGCCGTTAGACCATTTCTCAAAGGAGAATATTGGACATCTCATGGAGGCGAATCCTCTGGAAGAAGAGGCGGCATGAACGCTGGATACTATCACTTCCTACGATACATTTTCTTAAAGATACTATGGAATTTGTAGATAGGATAATTAAGGGTATACAAATGGAGATGCAAAAAGCATGAAGAGAACCAGTTTGATAGCTATAAGTATTATAGTGATTATAATTATATTGAGCGTTATGTCTTTAGAATCTATAAAAAAGCCAACTGTGGATGTTAGTGATATTGCACTCAGGGATGTGAGTCTAACAGGTACAACGATAGATGTAGGATTAGTAATAGACAATACTAACCCTATTGGTGCAACGCTTGATAAGATAACATACGATGTTTATCTTGTGAATGGCGAAGAGATTTTCATCGCACATGGCGAAAAAGAGGAAAAGATACCGGTTAGTGCCAACGATCAGACAACGGTAATTATACCCACAGAAGTTAGTAATGTCGGCATTATCAAAGCAATATATCAGTGTATATCAGGCGAAGAACGGCCGAAACTCAAAGTCGCTGGGTCCGTATCACTCAATTTGAAATTGTTCTCAATTGATGTCCCGTTTGAGGAAACGAGAGCGGTATAGTGCAATTGCAAAAAGCAGAGTGCGAATTGAAAAATGTAATTGCTGTTGCTTTATATATTCTCTACGTCATAAGGAAGAACATGGAATAAAGTGGGGGTTATGAAAAGCACATCTAAAAGGCTAAAAAATAAACAGAAATTTTTATCTATATACAACAGACATTTAAAAGGAAAGTGAAAAATGTCAAAAGAGAAAAAAAAGATAAAAATTGAAATAAAAGCAAAAGACGTAAAAAATGTTCCCGTTATGTTGGCAGTTGATATTTTTCAAAGCATCCAAAATATTATTTATAGCATAGGCGATCATTTGAAAGGCAATCCGCCTCGACCTAAAGGTGATTTCCCAACGGAAATAAAAAAAGATTGTAGTTTAGTATTTTCAGATATAGAATTAGGAAGTATATCCGCAGAATTACAAATATCAGAAGTTCAAGAAGGATTGCCAGATATGCTAAGCTATGGAGAACAGGCACTTGAAAAAACTAATGAAATAATTGAAACAATAGCTATTGAAGACGAACCTGAAGAACATTTATTGACAATAATAAATAACAGGAAAAGATTAGATAGAATAATCAGAGAGTTAGATCCAATTTGGCCCGATGAAAATTCAAATTATGGTATTTCATTTTCATATAGAGGGAAAAAGCGTGATTTCTATCCACGTAGAAAACCAATAATTAAAGCACTACTATATCATCCAACAGAAGAATATGAGAAGGTTCTTCAAGGTAGAATAATTGAATTTAGAGTGGATCAGAAACGACAATTTGAAATAGATACACCCGAAGGAATTGTAAAAGGAAAATATTCATCTGAAATAGAAGATTATATAATTCGTCACATAGGGGAGTTAGTACAAGCAAGGGGTGTAATGTCAATTGTAAATAAACAGTATGTTTTTAGTATTAACGATGAGAATGCACTAGAACAAATAAGTACGTTTCCAATACAAAATTTTTTAGTGAAAAAGGATTTAATAACTTTTAAGCAACCAACAAATGTTGAAGTGGAATTTGAGAATGAACAATATATTTTTTCAGAAGATAAACTTAAACTTTTAGTCGTTGCCAAAACGATTGAAGAGGGTATAACAGGTATTAAAGAGGAATTGACGAGTATATGGGAGGATTATATACTTGCTAACGAACAAGAGTTGAGTGGCGATGCTATTGAATTTAAAAAAAATCTGTTATCATTAATAAAGGAGAGAGATTAATTGTCAACATACAAAACCCGTGTTATTGAAAATGCTTTAAGTCAAAAAGGATTTAAAAAGAAAGAATCACATCACAAAAAATATACGTTATATATAAATGGAAAAAGAACATCAATATACACGTTTGTTTCTCATGGAACGAAAGAATATGGAGATATTCTCTTAAACAAAATGAAGAATCAATTACATATTTCGAGGGAAGAATTAAATGATTTAATTGATTGTCCTTTAAAGCACGAGGATTTAGTAAGAATTTTAGCGAACAAAAAGTTTTTAAAGCTACGTTTATAATGTTAATTAGATACTCTGAAAATGCGGGGGGGATATAAAAATGAAAGGGATACCTTACTACATACCACAAAATATTGTTTCTTTTGTGTCAAAAATTGTACCTTTTTGGCAGCCCCAAAGAATAATCGACCCCGCCTGTGGAACTGGAAGTTTTCTTTTTGAAATCAACGCAATATTAAAAACAAAATCGAAATTTTTGGGAATCTATACAAATAATGATGCTCTGGAAATTGCAGAAGAAAAATCAAAAAGTAGTGATATTGATTGCGAATTTCTAGCTCAAGACTTCTTCTCACTAAAAAATGATTTTAAAACTAAATTTGATTTAATTATCTCTAATCCGCCGTTTGGCGGTAAAATTGAAAAGGAGATACATGGAATTAAGCTCCGTAGTAGTGAAGCAGCCTTTTTAATTCATTCTTTGGATTATTTAGATAAGGATGGCCATTTAGTTTTTATACTTCCAGAAGGTATTTTATTCAACAGCAATATACGGAATTATCTGCTAGAAAATTTTTCGGTAGAAGCTATTATATCATTGCCTGCTGGGACATTTCAACCTGTTATTGGAATTAACACATCAATATTGATACTAAAAAATGCAAACCAAAGTGAAAATGTCTTTTTTGCGGAATATAACGAACAGCAAGCAGAAACTGCAATTATCGGAAATTACATAGGCGAAAAGTCAAATAATAACTTATCGCAAGGATTTTGGATTGATTCAAAGCAATTAGAGGATACCGATATTTCGTGGACATTTAAATTCTTTAGAGGATTGAAAGATTTTGAGAAGAAAAAAGGCAAATCAAAATTTCCATTAAAGCAGCTATCTCCCGAAATAATTGATATTAAAAATACGTTTGACGAGAATGAAGATATATTACTAATTCCACGATTGATACCTGATAGAGATGTTATTCTCAAAACCGAAATTGAGACTGAACGAAGTTTAAAGAGTTACTTTCAGTGTAAAGTAGTAGATGAAGATATATTACCCGAATATCTAAAGACATATCTCAATTCTGAAATAGTGAAACACCAAAGAGACATGTTTTCATCTGGATCTATGATGCAGACAATAACAATAAAAGGATTACAGTCAATTTATATCGAAATTCCCGATTTAAAAATTCAAAATGACGTGGTAAATGCAGACCAGAGAGTTAGAGAATTGCATAGCAAAATTGAATCCTTATACAACTATTTTAAAGCTAACGTTTTTAACTATTCCGAAGTGCTAGAACTAACTGATAAATTTGACAGAGCAGATGACAAAGATACCTTATATGACAGTCTTTTATGGCCTCTTGCTACCTCTCATCGAATTGCAACTAAGGGAAGTCCGAATCCAAATAGTCAGTTAGACAATTACTTTAAACTATTTGAGATGATTGCGGCTTTTAATTCCGCAGTTTTGCTGTCAGCATTACCAGAAGAGGTACGTAAAGAACAGAAAGATTATATTTTGAATAATGGGAATTTAAATTACAAAAAAATATCTTTTGGAAATTGGGTTGGCTTATATTCTCGTTTAGCCTATATTTATAGGAAAACGATGAAAAATGGCGATTATCAAGGAGTCCCTTTTTAAAAAGAGTTATATGATTCTATTACGAATAAAAAAATATAAGAATCTTAGATCCAATCCCAGAAAAGCGGAATTCCATTTTTGCTCACGGTGGCACTATTCCAGAAATACTTGCTGAAGGTACAATTACAGAGTTAAATCCGGATTTAAATAAAATATTCGGTATTTTGACCGCGTATAATCCTTTGGATATGATTTATACACAATCAATGAAGAAAAATAACGGGCTTTATAGCGTTCGTATAAAAAGGTTAGATGGCACGCATTATCCCTTTGCTGAAGATGAAATTGATACGGAAGTAGATATGGATTCAGACGTATTATATTTGTATAATCGTGTAACCGATGAAAGGTTGAAATTGATACCGGAATTGATAAAACTAATTAACTGTCCTGTGTGTAAAAACTGGTCTGTATATTTCTACAGTAAGTTAGAAGGAAATAAGGCAACATATATAAGCTATCAAAATGAAACCCATCCTTATTCTTGTGAAGGAGGAAATTTACGTAATTTTTTTGAAAATATGGAAACGAGATAATGGCAAACCGACTGATTGGTTTGATTATGTCGTTTGCTCAGCCGGTCCAAAGTGCTTCGCTCTTAAACTTTGTAATCCGCAAAAAGTTAGGTCCATCATTTGACAGATAGGTGATAAAATAAGGTTATTTCCAGAAGAAGCACGAGATAAGATTTGTGAAAGTCAAAATTGTCCAAATAGGAACGCTAATAGAACACATAAGATATACATAAGAAAACAAAGGTAGGATTTATGTCTGTGAAAATTCTGATGCTCCGCGAGTTATAATTATTTTCCGTAATCCAACCATCGCGGATAACAGAAATGTTCGATACGCTCTTGATATAAAATATGAAATTAATAAAAAAGCATCTAGTCGACACCTTACCATTTACAACAAACATCTTCTTAGGTACTTCTCAGAAGGAGAAGTTGTATACACAGATAATTTTTTTCGATGTCGCGTACCTGAGATATCAATGGATGAATTATCAAATGACTATTGGCGTTATTCTGATAAACCTGCAGACTATTGTAATATGATATCAAAGTTATTAATCGGTAAAATACAAAATCTAATTACACTTTGCCGTACTATGTTTAACTCAAAGCCACCCACACTCTCACCAACAGCCCCTTTGGAGTACTTCTGCTAAACTCAGAACGTTAATAGCAATTAACTCGCTCGCCAGCTAAGACATTGAAGAGTTCACGATAGAATTGTTTTGAATTATCAATCACATTATTCTCGGACTTTTGATATACCCATCCTCTTTCTTAGCGGCATTCCGTAGCACTTCGGACTGACTCAACGACCCTTTCGGTTCGTCTTCCCGTACCACGTTTTTTATACCGAGTACATGATACGTAGGGTCTACCTCTGCGGTCTCTACCTCGTCCAAAACGGCGAAATAGTCCAATATCGAGCTGATTTGTTTCACAAATAGTTCCTTGTCCGCTTCGCTCAGCTCTATCCGCGCCAACCACCCCATATGCTCTATCTCTTCTTTTTGTATCATAGTTACATATAATGAACCGTTCTTTAAAAAGAAAGCTTATCTAAGGGAACTCACAAAGGCTAATTTGCCAGAACTGTATCATTTTTTCAATGATTTTTAAGACACAGATTAACGCGGATTAACACAGATTTAAAATACTGTATTGATTTTTTATTGTATATTTTTTAATTTGAGGTATATTTTTTCTGCCACAGAGTATACATCGAGAGCACCAAGTTATTTTCCCTCTGTGTCCTCTGTTGTCTCTGTGGCTATCATTTTTATCAAAACTTTTTGGGTAAACTATTTACTGGGAGTTCCCTAGAAATAGTTTTTAATCATAGCCGTTAATTTTATTTATACCCTATGCAAGAATTAATACAGACAGTAATCCCTGTATTCGCAATCATTTTAGTCGGCTATGCGATCGGTAAAATCAAAAAGATGGATATGCAACCGTTCATTGATCTAATCGTATACATAGCCGCCCCATGTTTGATTTTCTCCTCTATTGCAGGCAGTGACATCAACCTGACCGAGTTTAGCACAATTGCGGTAGCAGCATTAGCGATTATACTCATTATGGCGCTTTTAGCTTTATTTATTTTAAAGCTAACAAAATTGGACAAAAACGGATTGTCTTTGCCAATGACATTTGGCAATACGAGCTATTTGGGCTATCCCGTTGCGTTATTCGCATTTGGGATGGACGGCTTGTCACGAGCAGTGGTCTATGATATGATGAACTCGTTAATTATCTTCAGCATGGGCATTTATATCATACATCATAGAAACGAGCTACAAGAAGCGTTCAAAGTACCGCTGCTATATGCGGTGGTAATAGGACTAGTTGTGAATCTGTTACAAATACCTGTACCATCTGCGATATTCAACCCAATTGAAATGATCGGGCTGATCACTATTCCACTGGCGTTACTTGTGCTCGGCTATAAACTGACAGAGATAAAGGTAGAGGCTGCAAAAATAGCTTGTCTCGCATCGGTATTCAAGATTCTGGGCGGGTTTTCTGTTGCGTTAGTGATAATCAATCTGTTTTCCATAGATGGATTGACAAGGGACATCATATTACTACAAGCTGCAATGCCTTCGGCCGTTATGACGATGATATTAGCATCGAAATATGAACGAGACGCTTCTTTGGTCGCTTCTGTCGTTCTCATTACCACGGTGATCAGTATGGTCACTATACCGGTTATCCTGTATGTTTTATTTTTATGACTACAAGATTCATGTGTGTTCGGTTAAGTATTTATTTAGGGCCCACAAAACCAAAAGAAAAGATTATCATACAAAAAGTATTTATGGACACAGATTAACGCAGATTAACGCAGATGGAAGCCCCATCCTGTAGAGTAGGAGGAGATCTTACGACCTCAGTCCCCTCATCGAACCGTACGTACGGGTTTCCCGTATACTGCTCTCCTCTGGCGTTGCCCCATTGCAAGGAGCCCCATCCTCGCCACACCCGAATAAATTCGGGTGCATCCAAGGCAAGCTATTAAATGGCATTTTTGCTGCTATTTAAACACTGTTTTTGGAATGGAAATATCCGTAGAAAATCTTATTGCATAGTTATCAGACATACCCGAGATATAGTCAGTCAAAATCTGTGTTTTGCCAGTATCAAATTTCCTATAGAATTCTTTATACGCCTTTAAATAGTCGCCAAATTCTTGATGGGATTTAATAAAGTGATTTTTATAGGCCGCAGTCTTAAATCCATATTTATCAAATAATTCAGATAAAGAATCGTAAATATTACGAAGTATTACCGCCACATAGTATTTATAATCGTTTATTTTTTTAGCTACATAGATATTTTCCTCAGAGAATGTATTAATTTTCTTTATGAATTTAAAACCATCATTAGACATGCCCACTTGTCCTTTACTATCGGTGGTATCGACTATGTCGTATATTATTTTATTCAGAAGAGCTCGATTGAATTGATATTTTACATCTGAAGATTCAATTCCTAGATACTCTAATATATCCTTCGGGATTTTTTCAACACCAACGATTTCTAAGTCAATAGCATCTTCCATATCTCTGCCCAAAGATGATATCTTATCAGCAACTCTTATAATACATCCTTCATATGAAGAGGGATATTTATCCAATTTATTAATTTCTTCTAACTTTCTCACTTTCCAGTCAGGTTCAATAAACTGTTCTTGTTCAACTTTTTCTCCACAATGGCTGGCTATTCCATCCCTTACTCCAAAAGATAAATTCAATCCCTTGCCCTTTTCGGCGATATAATCTACAAATCTAAGACTATTGATTTCATGATGAAAGCTATTTTTCCCCTTTGTTTCTTTTTCAACGATTTTCTTTAAGACTTCTTCTCCCGCATGCCCAAATGGGGCATGTCCTACATCATGTCCCAATGCAATTGCTTGGGCCATTTCCACATCTAATTCCCACCCTTTATTGATTAATCCTTTAGAAATAGTTGTAGAATTTGTAAATACATGAAGAACATGTTCAATTCTAGTACAAATATGATCGTTATCTGGTGCAAAAAAGACTTGGGTCTTTCTTTTTAGTCTCCTGAAGGGTAAGGAATGCACTATTGCTGTTTGATCACGAAAAAATATACCACGGATGTCTTCTTTTTGGGGTTTGAATCGCATCTCATAAACTTCATCAGATAGTTCGTTCTTCTTCATTTTAACCCCCTCTTGTGACCTTTCAATGTTTTGTTGGATCTATGAGTCCCCTTATGAAAGTCACTATACCCGGTACTTAAGAGGCTGTCCCACAATTGACTTTAATTAGTACTATGCTTGGTATATACTTAAACCTTTGCTAAAAGAAGATAAAATTTGGGACCATGCCCATTTAATCCTTCTACACATATTTTTGAGGGATGATTGATCAATACGTCCATTTTTGGCGGAATTCACTCCAATAGCTTTAGTTTGACTTTTTATCGTCCATATTCTCTTCAAATTATGTGCTATGCATGCCAGACTGAATGAGGAGTTTCATCATGACCTTTGGATGATATGCAGGACTGCCAGGGCCATCATATTGCCCTTCGATACATTTAAAGTCTATATTTTCTACTACATCATCTACAAGTCTACAAATGTGGTCTTCTTCGATTAAGTCAGCTATAGTCGGGGGAAATAGCCAATTTTGGTTGCGGAGTCTTCTTATGAATGCCATAATGTTTATATTTAGTTGAAAGCATATAAAAGTATCGGAAAGCTGTTTGATTATGGAATTATGGGACAGCCTCATCAAAAAGTGGTGACTCTTCCCAGAACTCTTCCTCCTCTTCACGTGCAAAGGTGTTATAAAGCAAATCCGATTTACCATCCACTTCTAACTCTACAAAATCGTCCCACCATACATCTGTACCTTCGGGCATTCCGGTAGTGGTACCATACGCCCCTCGCCCATCAGTCTCTTCTGCTTTCTCAATTGGCTCTTCCCGCGCCCATTTTATCTTCTTCTTCCCTTTCTTCTTACTCCTACACTCATTCTTTATATGGTATGGCGTTTAATTTTTATTGCATTCATGCTTATATCCGCACCCGAACACACTTTAATGGATGCGTGCGCTCTTCCAACGAGGATGTAACGTTGCCAAGATATTTTTTAGCGATTGTCACAGCACCATTAATCTCAGCCTCTGTTGGTCTCCGCGATATATTACCAATAGGGACGTATCGTATGATTTTATATCGTATTTTAGTTCCTATGCCCGCTAGGAACTCAGCTATTTTCTCTAGCTCATCTGTATCAATAATGCCCGGAATAAAGACGGTCATCACTTCGAAATCCAAATCACTCTTGTCTAATAGCGCTATT
>AHKK01006936.1_pt1 | contig 10239 bp, 15 predicted proteins | sample 412088 | NCBI WGS metagenome assembly AHKK01 (sample SAMN00138729, study PRJNA73973) | sediment metagenome | reverse complement strand
TGTTGAAATGGCTATAATGGTTGGAGACTCTGGTCTAGTTATTGCTACCGACTTACAGGAAGGAATGCTTCAAAAATTAAGAAATAAAATCCGAGGAACAGAAATTGAAAAGAGGATTACGTTACATAAATGCGAAGAAGATAAAATAGGAGTTTCAGAAAATGTTGATTTTGTTTTAGCTTTTTATATGGTGCACGAAGTTCCGGACCAGAAAAAGTTCTTTGAAGAAATAGAATCCATATTAAAACCAAATGGGAAAGCTCTTATTGTAGAACCAAAACTATTTCACGTTTCAAAAGGGGCGTTTAAAGAATCTATAACGAAAGCTAAGGAAATCGGCTTAGAACCTGTTGAAAAGCCAAGAATATTTTTGAGCAGGGCAGTGATTTTAGAAAAAGGCTAACTTAAAATTCAAATTTGATTTCTTAAATAACGTAAGGCTGTAAACAAAATGAATGCAAAAAGAATTATAATCGCAACGGCGATAGGGTTGTTATGCGGGCTTTTTTGCGCCTACGAAACACTGATGATGGTTGACAAGGGAGAACTAGATCCTCAACTGGCAACTACTGGCTCGTTGGCATTTATTGTGTTCAATAGGGTATTAATCGGTCTTGTGGTTGGAATAGGCGACAGGATAATGCTGAATTGTGTCCTGAGAGGTGCGATAATTGGAGCGGTCATAAGTTTAATGATGGGCATATTCCCTTTGCTTGAGGGAGATACTATGAGTGCACTAACCGTTATTGGATTTGGCGTAGTGTATGGAATTATCACAGATGTCGTAGCAACAAAAATTTCAAAATGAGCGATAAAACACGAATAAATGAAAAAGCCCATCAGCTCATCAGTCTGACGACAGAGTTCTGTGAACAACATCTCGATGATGAATACGAGCAACTATGCGAGAAACTAATACGAAAGATGTCTCGTAAACGAAATGTTCCCTATCTCTCCGGTGGGATAGAAATTTGGGCTGCTGCAGTCATTTATGCATTGGGACAGATTAATTTCCTATTTGACCGAAGCTTTGAGCCTTATGCAACCCATGATGATATTTGTGACTATTTTGGAACGAATAAAAGTACCACCTCCCAAAAAGCGAAATTCATTCGAGACATGTTCAAAATGAGATACGGGAATGATGAATTTTTAACTGAACGGAATAAAAAGGATATGCCATTCGGCAAATCGATGATGATAAATGGTCTAATCGTACCCATTGATCTTCTTGAATCAGAATCTCAAGAAGAAGACGAAGAAGATAATACGATGCAGGATAAAAGACAGACAACATGGGACAGCTTCATATAACACTGTGTATGCTGCTCGCTTTGCTCACTCCTGCGGAGCTGAGCGACTTCACAAACACCGAAAACGTCAAGTCGTGTAAAAAGTCATGTTTGTATGAACTCAGGTCCATGATAACAATTAAGCCAGAGTTATAGGTCCACCCTACGCATGCTTTTCTTTGCCACAATAACCATTAAAAATAAAAAGGTCGAATATTATATTAACCAGTCTTTCAAATTATATAAAAACGAGGTATAAATTATGGAACTAAAAAAACTTGCGCCAAATTTCGCGGTTCCGGACATCGAGAAAACAGTTGCGTTTTATCGCGATGTGCTTGGCTTTAAACTGGAAATGGCAGTACCGGAAGATAAAAGTGGCGTTGAGCAGGAACTAACAGAGAGAAAGAAGTATATCTACGCCATGATGAGTCGTGATGGTGTAGGAGTGATGTTTCAGAGAACGGATAGTATTGGAGAGGATGTGCCGCCACTTAAAGGTGTGCCAATAGGCGCTTCCGTGTCCTTTTACATCGAAGTAGAGGATATAAACGCGCTATACCAGGAAATAAACCCAAAAGCAGGAGTGGTGAAAGAACTGGAAACTGCCTGGTATGGAATGCAGGAATTTTATGTCAAAGACTGTAACGGATACATTTTAGGATTTGCAGAAAGGAAATAAAGACGGTGAGGGCAGGACTCTGCGGTTGCTTCGCAACCTTGCCCTTCAGGTTATATAACAGCGGATAAAAGGCTTCGCTACGCTTCGCCTAAATTGCCTTCGGCAACTTCTTTTATCTGCGGAACGTTAGGCAAAATATGTTTATCATTGATATAAGAGATTTAAAATAAGCAGGTGAAAATATGGGAAAATATAACGTATAGCTCACCGCGTAGATTAAGCAACAAATTTAAATGTTTGAAGAGTGTTCCAATGCTTATGGAACACAAAATGCCGAAATGGCTTAAACTGACCAGAAACCAGATGGAACATCGCAGATTAATGGCGGGCGAAGATTTATCTATTGGCATGAAACATGCAGATGTTGCCAGAAAATATGGTGTAAATCGCTCCAATGTTTCTCGTTGGGCTAAAATATTGAAGAAAGAAGGAGAAGGAAGACTTCAATTCTCCAAATTCCGCTTCACCGTTCTTCGGCTGAACCCAAAAATCCTTGCAATTCCGTCAATGTCTCTTCCTGTATAACCACCAAATTGTTTTTGACAAGCAAAAAGATAATTACGCCTGAATCGCGTTTCTTTGTGCGAGATTTCCGTCAACGACAAAGTATTTAAATACGCATGGACAATGTTATTACAGGTGATGGAAATGGGCGAGTTGAGATTGAAAATACCAGAGGAGTTTGAAGATAAAATAAAAGAGCTTCCTGGAATGGAAGACATGATTGTGGATTTCATAAGATTGAAGATTTTCGAGCATGAATTGAAGAAATCAAAGGAATTACAGAGATTTATACTGGAGTCGCTGTCAGCAAAGAGCAAATTGTCGCTGGAAGATGCTGTCGAACTGGGGAATAAAGTGAATGAAGGCCTACTTGAAGAGCTCAAAGAGAAAGGGTTAGTATAGATCTATAAGATTTCAGAGGCTAAGGTGCTGGCACCGCATTTGAAAGATGTAGAATATTTCGCATTGGCATTGAAACTCGATTGCCCTATCTGGGCGCAAGAAAAGGCATTTAAGAAACAATCCGGAGTCAAGGTATTCGCAACTTCAGATTTGTTTCCGCTTTTATTTGAACTATGATTGCTGTTCATTTTGGATAACAATCAATTATTGACACAGATTAACGCTGATTAACACAGAAAAAATCAAATCAGTGTAAATCTGCGTCTTAAATAGGTACAAGTTATACCTTAGATACAATGAAAAAACCATGAACCAATGTGAAAGTTGCGGGATGCCACTTGATGAAAAGACGACATCCGAATTTGACGAGCGATATTGCATCCACTGCCAGGACCAGCGAAGCGGTGAGTTGGCAAGTAAAGAGCAGGTAAGGGAAGGCAGTATAAAAGCAGCGATGAAGTTTATGGGTAAAACGAGAGAGGAAGCGGAGAAAATGGCTGATGAAATGATGCCAAAACTGTCACGGTGGCGAGAATAAAAGAGGAGAGACAAACACGGGTGTTGGGGGGTATGAATACACTCCCTGTTTTTCTTTTTTTAGTTGAGGTGAAAAATGAGTGAGAAGTTTCAGCTAAAGGGAGGTATATACGACATAAAGTTCGTATATAACTTCAAATTGGGGGGATATACGACATCAATGTCGCATATGAACGAGTTATACGAAATAATTTTCAGGGGCTAAAATAAAGAGAGGGACAATTTTAAACAAGAGCATTTATTTATACTCTTAATATTAAGGTGAATATATGGAAGACAATTATTACATCAATCTAAATAATTATTCTTTATCTGATTATGCTAAAGAATTAGAACACACAGAATTATTACCAAGTAGGAAAATCATCCAAGAAAACACCAAAGAACGATTTTCCCGTTTAAATAAAGAAGGAATTAAAAATTTAAACGATGTGATAACTGTTCTTAAATCTAAAGACCAAGTAAAAGCATTTGCTAAAAAAACTAGCTTGCCTGAAGAATTTCTTATTATTCTCGTGAGAGAAATTAAGAGTTTTAAACCAAAACCAGTAAAGCTTAATGATTTACCTGCCATATCAAAAACTACAATCAAGAAACTAGAAACAATAGGGATAAAAAACACTAAAGAACTATTCAAGTTTGTCACAACAGAAAAAAGTAGGAAAGAGTTAAGCAGTAAGACAGGCACTAATTCAAAAGAAATTCTTGAATTAACAAAATTAACTGATGTTTCCAGAATAAAATGGGTTGGTGCAAATTTTGCAAGAGTTTTAGTTGATTCAAGCTATGATACTGTAAAAAAAGTAGCAAAAGCCGATTACAAGAAACTACTTGAAGAGATAAATAAAATCAATGAAGATAAAAAATATTATAAAGGAAAACTTGGTCTTAATGATATGAAGCTGTGTGTTCTTGCGGCAAAATCAGTTCCAGATGCAATTAAATATTAAAATTGTCCCTTCTAAAAAACGCCCCTGAAAATTACTCAAGGGGACGTTGCACTTTCGTCGCAAGCTCCTCACCCTCGTATAACAGCGACTATAAGGCTCGGCTCTTGCAGAGCCTCGACCCAAATTTTTACTTCGCAAAAACTTCTCATAGTCGCAAACGTTATATGAACTCCTACCCCCACCTAAAAGGAATATTTAAAAAGATGAAGAGAATTATTATGAATATGAAAGCAAATCCTAAACTCAACAACTTTATACAAGATATCCGGTTTATGGACGAAGATAAAGGAGAAACGGTAATTTCTTTAAGAAAATTAGTTCTAGAGATAACTCCAAGCGCAAAGGAAGACATAAAATACGGCGGTTTGGTTTTTGTAAGCGATAAGAGGTTGTTTTGCGGAATCTTTATCCGAAAAAGCATATATCTGTTGAGTTTGACAGAGGCGCGGAGATGCAAGACCCTGATAATTTTCTTGAAGGAAGCGGAAAAAAACAGACGACACCTAAAAATCTTTCAACAGGAAGATATTAAAAATAAAAAGGTCGAATATTATATTAAACAATCTTTTAAATTATAAAAAAGAGGTAAAATCAATATGGAAGTACAAATAAAAAATATGCCGGAACTTCATGTGGCTTATGTTCGCCACGTAGGTCCTTACAAGGGAGACAGCAAGCTTTTTGGAAGGCTATTTGAGAAACTGATGGAATGGGCGGGTCCAAGGGGTCTATTGCATTTTCCGGAGACCAAGATGTTGTCCGTTTATTATGACAACCCGGAAATCACTGATGAGGAGAAGATGAGAGTGGACGCCTGCATTACCGTTCTCAAAGATACTCAAGTGGAGGGCGAAGTTGGCAAGATGACAGTTCCGGGCGGTAAATATGCAGTGGCACGATTTGAATTAGCAGGCAGCGAAGAATACGAGAAAGCTTGGAATAAAGTGTTTGGCGAGTGGCTGCCGGAAAGCGGCTACCAACCAGCTGATAGTGTTTGTTATGAGCTCTATCAAAATAATCCTGAGGAACATCCACAAGGAATCCATATCGTGGACATCTGCATTCCTGTAAAACAAAAATAAGATGTCTACTAAAGGTTGGGATGAAGCCGCCAGATGCTTCTATAACCAAGATTGGAGGCACCTCATAGAAATTAATGAGGCTAAAAAAAGGAGGTATAAATTATGGAACTAAAAAAACTTGCGCCAAATTTTGCGGTTCCGGACATCGAGAAAACAGTTGCGTTTTATCGCGATGTGCTTGGGTTTAAACTGGAACTGGCAGTACCGGAAGATAAAAGTGGCGTTGAGCAGGAACTAACAGAGAGAAAGAAGTATATCTACGCCATGATAAGTCGTGATGGTGTAGGAGTGATGTTTCAGAGAACGGATAGTATTGGAGAGGACGTGCCGCCACTTAAAGGTGTGCCAATAGGCGCTTCCGTGTCCTTTTACATCGAAGTAGAGAATATAAACGCGCTATACCAGGAAATGAAATCAAAAGCAGGAGTAGTGAAAGAACTGGAAACAGTTTGGTATGGAATGCAGGAATTTTATGTCAAAGACTGCAATGGCTATATTTTAGGATTTGCAGAAAGAAAATAAAGACGGTGGGGGCAGGACTCTGCGGTTGCTTCGCAACCTTGCCCTTCGGGTTATATAACAGCGGATAAAAGGCTTCGCTACGCTTCGCCTAAATTGCCTTCGGCAACTTCTTTTATCAGCGGAACGTTAGGCGAAATAGGTTTATCATTGATATAAGAGATCGAAGACGCATTCGATTTCAAGCAATTTGTGAATGAAATACATTTGCGGAAAGTAGCAGCTTTAAGGCAATAGCAAGCAAATGGCAAGATTAATTTGTCCTGGTTGTGCAGTAAAATGAGTAAACAAAACAAAAAGAATGTCGATTGAGTTGATTAACGAGGCAATTAAAGAAGCAAAGAAGAGATTTACAAGTGAAAAAGTAGATAAGTCTGATATAAAATCAAAAGCAAAAATTTTGAAGTCAATCATTAAAGATATAGCTCTATCGTCTAATATTAACATGGGCTAAAGATGAACGAAAAATTATTTGCAAATAGGATGGGTACTACCCATAAGTCGTTTATCCGGGAGATATTAAAGGTTACAGAGGATCCGGAAATCATATCATTTGCGGGTGGACTTCCAAATCCTAAGTTCTTCCCGGTGAAAGAGATTGCGAACGCATCTTTAAAGGTTTTAGAGGAAAACGGCGAAAATGTTCTTCAGTACAGCACGACTGAAGGTTATTTGCCTCTGAGAGAATACATTGCTGAAAGATATCGTAAGAAAAAGGGGTTAAAAGTAGATCCTGACGAGATATTGATTACGAACGGTTCGCAGCAGGGCATTGACTTAATTGGTAAAATATTTCTGGACAAGGGGGATCAGATTGTTATAGAGCGCCCGGGCTACCTGGGAGCCATACAGGCATTTTCTATGTATGAACCAATATTTCAATCTATACCGCTACTTGATGACGGAATAGATACGAATTTGCTCGAAAGAACATTCAGGGGGAATAGAATAAAACTATTTTATGCAGTTCCCAATTTTCAGAATCCCTCAGGCATAACCTATTCCCGGCAAAGAAGGAGGGATGTTGCCAATATCCTTAAAAAGCACAATGCGATTTTCGTTGAGGACGATCCCTATGGTGAATTAAGATTTATAGGTGAAGATTTGCCTTCGATAAGGGCTTATCTCGAAGATAACATAATTCTTTTGGGTTCATTTTCAAAAATCATTACACCGGGATTGAGACTCGGATGGATCTGCGCAAAAAAGGATATAATGGAAAGGATAATTGTCGCAAAGCAAGCGTCTGACCTCCATTCAAATTACCTTTCGCAGAGGATTGTCCACCAGTATTTGATTGATAACGATATTGATAAACATATACTGAAAATAAGAGATGCATATAAAAAACGGAGAGATTTAATGGTGTCTATGATAGTAGAATACTTTCCAGAGGAGATTAAATATACAAAACCTGAAGGTGGAATGTTTTTATGGATAACGCTCCCGAAGAGGATTTCATCATTGGACTTGGTTGACCTTGCAATAAAAGAAAACGTCGCATTCGTGCCTGGAAATGCATTTTATGTTGATGGAGGTGGGAATAATACATTAAGATTGAATTTTTCAAATTCCGATGAAGAAAAAATTGAAGAGGGAATAAAACGATTGGCAAATATTATGAAAAAAGGATAGCAGATGATGCGCTTATGATCAGGGAAGAAATGCTAAACGCGGACGGTCTTATATTCGTCTCACCCGTCTATGCTCACCAGGTAACCGCGTTGATGAAAAATTTCATTGACCGTTTTGCCTATGTTTTGCACCGTCCTTGCTTTCTTGATAAAGCTGCTCTGATAATTTCAACAACGGAATTAACTGGACTGGAGGATGTTCTGGATTATCTTGAATTTGCAGCTCGCCTTTGGGGGTTTCATGTTTTTGAAGCAATGGAAGTTAAGATACAATTCCACCAAAAGCAATTTCCCTGTGATTATAGATATTGGCAAGAGCAGGGGTGGCTAAATAAAGATTATTTCCTTGATACTCGTATAAATATTTTTAATATACCCCCCTCTATCTAAAAATCAAGTGAAATTAAGTTCGGCGAAAAAAGGCGAACTGTAAAATATAAGGGGGTGATAGAAAAAGATGGGGGAAGAAGAATGGAAAAACAAAATTTTTCTATCACTGTTAAGCTGGGTCGAGGAACTGTAGCATAAATGGAGAATGAAAATGAAAAAAATAGTCGTAATATCAGGTAGTCCCCGAAAAAAAGGCTACACTATGAGTATCGTCAAGATTATTGAAGACATGATGAAGAAGGTCGATGAAAGTATTGAATTTAAATACGTATATCTGAGAGATAAGAATCTTAAATTCTGCTTAGGCTGTATGAACTGTCTAAAAGTTGGAGGAAATGCATGCCCTAGAAAAGATGATGCTTCAATGATCCTAGAAGAAATGCACTCTGCAGATGGATTAATCTTTGCTTCTCCAGGATATTCACATCAAGTATCAGGTTTATATAAGAATTTCATGGATCGGTTTATGTATCTTGACCATTTACCTGAATTTGTAGGGGTTCCTGCCTTGATTGTGTCTACTGTAGGCGGAGATGGAGCTGGTGTTATACCTAAATACATGGCCAATATGGGAATCACCTGGTGGGGTTGCGAAATAGTTGGGCAAATGGGAATACCTTTTTTGTATTTTAAGATAAGTAACAAATACCATAAGAAAATGATGAAAAAAATAGAAACTACTGCAGTAGATTTTTATAATGAGTTAAATAACAACATTCCAAAACGTCCTTCATTCAAACAATACTGGTGTTTCCGCTTCAACAAGATGGAAACAGTTTCTAATATTGAAGGTTGTCCAGGAAGATATAAATTTTGGAAATCGAGAGGATGGATAGAAGCTGATTACTATTATGATACGAAAGTCAAGCTGATCTATAAAATAATATGTTCTCTTATGATAAATTATTTTGTAATGATGCTGAAAATGGATCTAGGCAAAGATTATAAAGAAAAAATAGCAGAATGGACGAAAACGTGGTAATTATCATATAAGTTTAACAAAAGAAATACTAGCTAGAGCCTGTCCCAAAATAGCATATGCATAAAAGAATAATTATGGATCTCCACAAGATTGTGTGGGTAAGTTTAATTACGTTTCTTACTATATAAGCCTATGGATGACAAAAAGCTTATGCAGATTACGCTGGGGGTACCATCCCCATGGTTCGTGAAAAGCGTTGAACTGAACACATCAGAAGAACGGATAGATGTCTATTTCGATTTCATTAAAGGTAGTGAGTTCGCTTGTCCGATTTGCAATAAACCGTGTAAAATACACGACATGTTGAGTCGTCGAGTAGGGCTCATAGTCCACCTTCTGTTGGAGTATTGGCTCCGAGGTCACTATGAGCCCCCTCACAGAACCGGACTTGAGGTTTTCCCTCATCCGGCTCTTCAGGAGTACATCCTCTACGTTTGTTTGGATAGGGCATAGAAATGATATATCTTTGGTTTTGGCAATGGATTAAAAGAGAGAAAACGATTGTATTGACTCCAATTATAGCTCTTCCTCTGGCTTCGCCTATTTATCCACTTAAAGGCGAGTTCCGTCGTATGATAGTAGAAACTCTGTAATCCCCGTATATTGCCACTTATACCGTAGTACTGGTAATGTCCCGTCATCTTTTGTTCTAACAATGGCCACCATAGCTCTAATTTCATGCGATTTCAAACGCCCTTTAGCCACAGATTCATTGTTTTCATCTTCTGCCTGAACTTCTTGCTAGATGTCTTTCGCCCCACTTTAAATTTACCGTTTCTGGTTTTATCGCAGTAGAGCGTAAAACCAAGGAAGTCAAAAGTAGCACATTTCTTACCCTGTTTCCTTGCTTGCTGACAGGCATAACGACCAAACTTAATGATTCTGCTCTTCTCTTCCGAAATCGTCAGTCCAAATTTAGCCAGTCTTTCCCTTAATGCTTTCCAAAACGCTCTGGCTTCATTGTCATATTGAAAACAGACAATAAAGTCATCTGCGTAACGGATGAACTGAGCAAACCCATTCAGCCGCTTCTTCACCTCTTTCTCAAACCAAAGGTCCAACGCATAATGGAGATATATGTTGGCAAGTATCGGACTCAATAGCCCTCCCTGCGGAGTGCCTCTATCCGTCTCCAGATATTTTCCTTCCTCAATAACTCCTGATGTTAGGAACAGGGCGATTATTCGCAGTAAACTTGGGTCTACTACACGTTGTTTTAGGCATTCCATCATGCATTCGTGATCTACCGTATCAAAGAACTTCGC
>AHKK01005790.1_pt1 | contig 11143 bp, 8 predicted proteins | sample 412088 | NCBI WGS metagenome assembly AHKK01 (sample SAMN00138729, study PRJNA73973) | sediment metagenome | reverse complement strand
GTTCATGCACCGCCTAAACTCGCAACTGCGGTTTGTGCAAGCTCTAATATATGAAATGTGTTAGGGAACAGACAGAATACGATGGAGAAAATTGCCGTTAGGGCCAGGGGCACGAGCATGAAAATAGGTGCTTCTTTAATTCTCGGATTTTCAAGCTTATCCATCCCTTCGGGTGTATCAAAGAAAGCGGTATAGATTATCGGGAAGAAATAAACGATGTCGAGCAGAGAGCTTATCATAAGAACCGCCAGTAGACCAAGGGCATGCGCATCCAGCGTACCTAAACCGAGATACCATTTACTTATAAAGCCACAGACCGGAGGGATGCCACACATACCAAGCGCGCCTATGGTAAATGCAGTCATTGTTACAGGCATTGTTCTTCCTATACCACCCATATCGCTTATATTCCTCTTCCCACTGGCGACCATTATCGCTCCGGCGCACATGAACAGCGTTATCTTCATAAATCCATGAAAAGGGATATGAAGCATTGCCCCTTCTACGCCCATTGGGTTTAACAATGCCACGCCAAAGAGGATATAAGACAACTGGCTTATAGTCGAATATGCGAGTCTCCTTTTCAAGTTGTCCTGCGCAATGGCAAACAAAGAGGCAACAATCATCGTGAACGACGCTATGGACGCAAGGATTATACCCAATCCAAGCGCACTCATCAAATCTATTCCGTATATATAGCACACCGTCCGGACAACTCCAAACACGCCCGCCTTCACTACTGCGACCGCATGCAATAGCGCGCTCACAGGCGTAGGAGCTGCCATTGCGGTGGGAAGCCATGAGTGAAAAGGCATCCATGCCGCTTTCATGAACCCTAACAGGAATATCGCGAATAATGCCATCAGTGCCCCTCGTGATGCTTCAGAAGCGAGATTTGGTATCCCGCCATTCATAAAATCCGTTGTGCCTGCAAAATGGTAGGTTAAAACTACGGCACCAAGGAAGAAACAGCCGGAGGAAAGCAGATACGCCAAATATTTACGACCCGCAAATAACGCTTCCGGCGTCTGGTCATGCGCCACTAACGGATACGTTGAGATCGTTAAAATTTCATAAAAGACAAACATCGTGAACAAATTACCCGATAGCGCTACGCCCACTGCGCCAAAGATAGCCCATGCGAAACAGAAATAGTAACGTGTTTGCGCATGCTCGTTCAGCGACCTCATGTAGCCTATGGAATAGGACGAAACCAGGATCCACAAGAAAGTAGAAGTAATAGCGAAGATAAGCCCGAGAGCATCAACGGAGAAACCAAAATCAATGCCTGGAAATGCCGTGAAGAATGTGTACTTTATGACTTCCCCACCTATAATAGTCGGCACCATAGAGATAATGATGAGAAACTGCAATATGCTTGCGAGCATCGTCCAGCCTTCTCTTATGTTAGGCCACTTACCAAATAGTACTATAAGGATGGATGCAATTGCGGGGCATAAAAGCGCTAACACCGGCCTATAAGCTATTGGTATCGCTTCCGCTATCATGGTGCATACTCCCCTAAGCCAAACAATGAATTGACCTGGTTTAACATGGGTATAGGTATCTCGGTGAGCCAGAGAATACCAACGATAATGCAGAGTGACGCGAGTAATAATACTGGTATGAGCATGCTAAGTGGTATTTCATCTTTACCCGGTGTGGAATGACTTTCTCCTTCTTCTCGCTTCATGTAGATCACTTCTATCACACGCCAGAAATAAACGAGGTTGAGCATTGTACTGAGCAGCAGAATCGCTACAAATATGAAGTTCCCGGATTCTAAACAGGCAAGTATTATGTACACCTTTGAGACGAACCCAACGCTCGGCGGCACGCCAATCATGGAAATCGCAGCTAACGTAAAAGCGGCACAAGTATACGGCATTTTCTTTCCCAAACCCTGAAAATCACTTATATTCCATAATTCCGCCTTGTAAATAAATGCACCGGCAACTAAGAACAAACAACCCTTCATCAATGCGTGGTTCAATATGTGCATCAACGCCGGGGTCAGCCCACCCCAGAGGGGCGAGTGCGTGGATGTTGCAAGCCCAACAGCAAGCATGATGTAGCCCATCTGCGAAACTGAAGAATACGCGAGCATTCTCTTTAAATTATACTGCGCTATTGCAAGTATAGAACCCACGATTATGCCTAACGCTGCTATCCAGCAAAGACAATCGAATATGGGTAGGTAGTGTATGAAGAACTCTAAAGTGTAAACAGAAAAGCAGACTCTTATGAATGCGTATGTGGAAACCTCGATGATTATACCGGAAAGCAATGCGCTTATTTCCGATGGTGCAAAGGAATGCGCATCTGGCAACCACACATGAACCGGGAAAAGCGCCATCTTTATGCTTAATCCAACAGTGAAGAATACAAATGCCGCTTGCACCGCTCTGTTACCATAATAACTTGGCAATATGAGTGAGAGGTCGTGTATGTTCAACGTACCAGTTATCGAGTACAAAAAACCTATCCCGAGCAAGAAGAAGCAAGCGCCGATCGCACCCAATACGAGGTAAGTGAAGCTCGCCTTCAGCGCTATCTTTCCTCGCGATGCTATTAACGCATACGCAGCGAGCGAAAATATCTCGATGAAGACATACATGTTGAATATATCGCCGGTCAGGGTCACACCACAAAGTCCTGTAACGAGGAGCTGATAGAGAGTATAAAAGGTGACGATTTTATGCGGCAACTCGTGCTCTATGCTCCTCTTTGAATATATGACACAAACCAGAGCTAAGAATAGAAGTATGACCAATATATAAGCATTCAAAGCATCCACGACGTATTCAATGCCCCAGGGCGGACTCCAACCACCGAGCCAATATGTTATAGTCCCAACAGTAAGGACATGATGCAGGATAAAAAGAGACATGACGAATTGAACGAGAACTGTGGCAATGGCGATGAAACAGCAAGATTTCTTGTTCAGCCAGCCGACAATCAAAATAGTGAATGACGAAAGCATGGATATTGCAATGACAAAAACAGGCAGATGTTCAACTATATTTATCATTTTTATCTATAACTCCTTAAAACTCAAAACGTCTATATATAACTTGCTTTTTTTCTCGCTATGAACACCGAGAACACACGCCGGATTTACGATAAACAAGTAAAAAGCGGAAGATTTATATACCCTTCCCTTAAAAGAAATATACGTGAGGGAGATAAGGGCCTCCAAATAAAAATGGGCATAAAAGATTCTTTCGAGAAAGCGATGATGGATGGGCGAACAATAATAGCGATATTAATTGTAGCCATCCTATGGCGAGCTTACATAAGCCTAGACGGGACTATCGCCTTCTGGGAAAGTCTGTGCTCGGGCATCGCTATTATCCTATTTGGCTGGGTTATCTTCGCTTACACGTATCACATGTTCAAGATACAGAAGGGTTGGTCAATTTCAAACTGGATTTACCAGGGGATTGCTGTTTGTATGCTCCCCCTGAACATTTACGTTATTATTTACTATGGGATGAGATGGTATAAGTTACTGAGTACAGAAGCTTATCTGCCACTGGATTTCATTTACCGGGATATAAGGTTCATTGCATTAGTATTGTTTTATTGCGCAGTATTATGGTCAGCGAAGTATATACAGAAGATGCACGAGGATTATACATCGCTATCAAAAGGTAAGGGTATTCTGCATCTCATATCTCCGTATTTACATCCTGAGGTGAAAAAGCTGAGGGAAATGAGCATTACTGAGCTAATAGGCAAGGTGATAACAGATGAGCGGACATTAATGGTGATAGTAGGCCTAGCGTTCATATGGCGAACGGTCATAAGCGTTGACTTCAACATAGCACCTTGGGAAAGTATGTGCTCAGGTATCGCTCTTTTCATCATGGGCTGGCTCTTTTTTGGTTACTTATATTCTAGGTCATGGAAATATAAAGGCTGGTTAGCTCTGGTTAAAGTCTATCATGGTATTGCCATTGGTCTGCTCGCTATAAACATCTATGTTCTCGTGTACTATGCGATGAGATGGTATAGATTATTAGGTGTGGGAGGTGTGGCGGAGGCTTTTGTGCCTCTGGATTACCTTTTCCGTGATGCACGATTTTTCGTCCTCGTGATGTTTTATTGCGCATCGATAGTACTATCGAAGTTCCTAAAAAGGGCGTATGAGGAATATTCATTGCTATCTGCATCTGCGGAAGCGAAGACCCGTGAGTGAGTGACACAAAATTCCAAATAATATAGAAAAGATCGTGATTTTTCAGGAAGTTTCGTAACGTCTTGGATGCAAGTATTAAGAGGTGAAAATGGCGACAAGAGATGAAGATTATATTGATAATCCGATTTTCTCTTTTATCACCACTATCTCTTGCTTTATCTTATCGAATCTCTGCTCCATATACGCCTTCATATCATATCTCAAACCCCTTATCTCGTCTAGGGTCTCATCATGTTTCTCAAGCATTGTGTGCCCTATCTTTACGGATTCCTCGGTAAGTTGCACGGACTTCTCGCCTAATTGCACGGACTTCTCGCTTAATTCAACAGACCTGTAAAGCAGTTTCCCCGCGGCATCCAACCGTTCATCCAGTTCTTCATGCCATTCCCCGCGTCTGATCTCAAAATACTCGAATTCGTCTTTAACGTCCTCAAAATTAACTGCTATATCTTCCACATCTATCGGATACTTCTTTATCCTTATCTGCTCAATAAACCGGCTTATAATATCTGCCTCTCCCTCTGCAACTATTCTGACATCATAGGGCTTAATATTCTCTACAAATCCGCTTAATCACAGCTTACGCGCTATTCGCTCCACTTCATCTCGATATCCAACCCTCTGCACTTCGCCCTTTGCAATAATCACTACCCTTTTCATCTTTGTATAATCTTCTAATGTTCTCTTTATTATAATATCCTTTTAAAGTTCTACCTTCAAAGTAACTATCTCAAAAGGGTCCATTTTCAATTCTATTCGTTCTCCCTCTCTTTTTAACGCTTTTACCACTACATCGTCCTCTTCCTCCAGCAGGTTCACCGCATTGACCGCCTTTGGCTCTCGGAACAGAGTTATTTCTACATTCGTCTCTTCTCCCTTCGTCTCATAGAATCGTAGAATTACTCCATCTCCGTCCTCTGCCCTCTTAAGCGCGGATAGAACCACACTTTCTGGATATATTCTCAAAAAGGACCGTTTCAAAGGTAGTTTTTTGCCCTTCGGTAACTGCAATGCATCCAAATTGAAGTTGAACTCGAGAGCATGCTTGTAAGATGAAGCTTCTCGCCAATCTCCTTCATGCGGATATATGGAATATTTGAACACGTATCTTTTAAACTCCTGTGCATCAGGAACAGGTATTGCAGGACCTGTCCTGCCATCTGAGGACAGCATTGAAACACTTCTTAGCAGTGTCAAATAGATGTCGCCTTCCCTTACTATGTTTTCCGGTGTCCCCGTGTGTATCACGGTCAAGCCCTTCTTTCCGTCAGAATAATCAAGCCATCTCAGTGATGGAAATACCCCGCAAGGCTTCTCAACCCACTTCCCTTCGGGCTTACATCTAAATGGGCAGGTCGGACGGGAAACAACACCAAATTGACTTCCGCAGGCATAATCAGAAGATTTTATACTCGTGGAGAACCTGACCCTAAGGCGTGCCTTCGGATGCTTGTCTATTATGCACGTGATGAAATCTATTCTTGGAATGTCCTTATAAACTATTACTTTCTTTTCGCACTCCAGGAATTTATGCTCCCATATAAGAGGTTCCAGCTTCTCCGTCAATCTGTACGGCCAGCGAAGGGAAAAATAATCGGTCTTGACGTTGATAACCCGCCTCAAAGGACTTTCCGTTATCCCGAAATTCTCTATCCGGAACGAGCCATACTTCACACCTTCTCCTTTTTCTGTTTTCAGCGGGATACACATTTTTTGCAGATGGTAGTAAAGGTCACCGGTTTCTTCCTCCAGCACAAGCTCATTCGCCGTGCAAATCCGCTCTCCTTTTTGAATCACGTCAATTAACCCTGTGGCAGGGTCCATTTCAACCCAAAAGAATCTATTTTCTATGGTGTTCCCCCTAGTCATGATAAAATTCGGATCATAGCGATACCGTTTAGGCCCCCGCTCAAGGATTTTATACACCTTATATCCCAGCCCAGGAACTGTGGGAACAAATCCTATCTTCGCATGTCTCACCGAGTCATCTTCATACCTCGTGAACTGTAAGACATCCACATCTATTTCCTCTTCACCACTTTTTAATCCGTTAATCGCTACTACTTCCCCTTTCTTAAAATTCAAATCCATCTCTACCCAGCCCCTCACTTCCCACGACAGCGAGTTAAATATAATTACATCTCCACTTTCAACTCCTCCCCCTCCAGATTCCCGCTCTACTATTGATGGGAACATGCGAGGGCAGAGAGTGCACATCTTGGTCCTGAGGAAGCCCAGATATTCCTTTACTTCATCATAACCCCGGTCCATCCCTGTCCCGGGAACTACATCATGAAATGCGAGGAACAAAATTTTTCGCCAGCACTCTCTCAACTCATCAGAGGGATAGTAGCCATTCAGGAGTGATAATATAGTACCCCAACGCTCGCAACACAACAACCAACTTTCATGGCTGCAAAGTCCCTGTTTTATCCACATCCTGCTCGAGCAGCAATCAGGAAAAACAGCAGAGTACTTCCCTGAATACATCTCCCCTTTCCTTACCTCCATCTTAATATTCTTCTCTTCTATTTCCTTCTCCAGTGCTTCAAAGAATTCTCTTGGCGTTGCAATCTGCATCCTCGCTTCTTCGCCTTTATCATTATTCCACGCTCTCACAACCTCCGGTGTCTCAGGCTGCGGTATCGTAACTCCACTACCGGAAGGCATCAAGATGTGAGAGGTTGCTGCCACTTCTTTGAGTTTCTTATAGTTTTCAGCCAGCTTTGTCAAGTCCAGCCCAGCCCTGAATCCTAAAGGCATCCAGTGAGCTAAAATTGTCGTCCCATCCAAACCCTGCCACAAGAATTCCGTAGGCTTTTCCTTCGTTACTCCCCTCCTAAATGCAACATACTTGTAGCCGGATTTTTTGTATATCTGTGGGAGCTGGGCATTCAAGCCAAAACTATCTGCCTGCCACATTACAGGAACGTCAACCCCAAACTTCTCCTTCGCATATCTCTTACCAACCAGGATTTCTCTTATCAGGGTCTCTCCTTCTGGAAGCATTGTATCTGCCATCAGGTATTCCCCATCAGCTATCTCTATCTTGCCACACTTTATGCACCTCGCAATCCGTGAAAACAGTTCTGGATACCTCTTCTCCATCTCCTCCAACAGAAACGTCTGCTCTATCAGGAACTTGTAATCGGTCTTTTCAACGAGTTCAACCACTTCCTTTAGAATGAGCAGCATATTGATATAAAAATACTTCTCCTTCGTGAAGACCCCAGATGGCATCGTAATGCGTGTGCGGGACGAGATAAATCATATCTTTCTCTTGTTTTTTAATGCTCATTGTACCACTCGCACAGAAAAGGATTTAAAATATGAAGTAGCTGTACAGATAAGATACATGTATCTTCAAACAAAAGGCGTGAGCTTCAACTTAAGTGCATCTTCCGTGATTATATTCTCCAAGCAATGCAATTTGGTATCAGGACGATTACAATAAAGGATAACACTCCTGTCGAGCACGGTCAAGTTAAAGCTATTTGTTACCATGTGACCCAGCTCACTGCCCAAAGCACCCCCGGTGGGCATCCCAAATACTCCTACATTTCCTACCTCGCTTAACTCCATTACCCAATATGAGAACAACTCCAACATCCTTGCAAGGTTGGACACTGTCTTCAAACGATATTGATACTCTAACAAATCTGTTCCGATAATAACTGTCACAGGTGGCTCTAAATTGGCAATGAAATCAGTGAGCAACGGAAAATCTACCTCCATTGATTCGCCTTTTAACACTTTTACGTTCTCTCGTACTTCCTTCTTATCCTTCCTTATCTCAAAGACCGTGCAGTACTTCATATAATCCTCTTCCTTTACAAAAGGCAATATTCCTCGTCTTAACCGCCGCTCATCCCAGCCACTACTCGGGATCTTCACGCAATAATTGCCCTGCTGTATGCTGTTTATAATTGCGTGCGCTACAAGAGATTGGTATCCTAAGAGAGAGAAATCATCACCATATTCCACTATCGTTGTGCTTCCCCTGCTTAAGCCCCCGCCCAGAATCGTATCCAACTCCTCACAGCCCGTAGATACATTTGTGGTGGTATTAGGCACAACCGCCACTCTTCTCGACTTCTCTACCTTCCGCCTCTGGAAAGGTCCGAAAAAGCGGAATCTTCCACCATCTAAGGTATAACCATATTTGTACTGGTCTATCCTAACGCCCCGTAATTTCTTTAGCAATATTTCCCTTGCCCTTCGGTAATCAATGGTTATACGGCTCTCCTCTATTATCCCATCAACGATATAATCGAGCGGTGTTGTGTCAGTTGTTTCTGTTATGAGTATCAAATTCATCTTGTATTCCGGTGCGTAATCCCTTACCAGGTCAGTTATCGCAGATTCCAGCTCTTCTCTCTTCTCCCCTGTCCCTCCGGATATTATCGCTTCCCAGCTATCAATTACGATAGTAGCGGGCTTTTCCGCCTCCGCTAATTCCGTATACAGCAGCTCAGAGAAAGAGCGCGGGCTTAGAAACGCTTTTGAAGATAGATACAACTTAGTTGCATCTATCACGTGGAACCCGGCATGTTCTTCCAGCCATGGAAATTGACTGTAAAGAGCGGAAGGAGAAACCCGTGATGATAGATAGACGGCGTTATCGCTCCCTAACTCGTTGAGTAACTCAAAAGCGAGCATCGTCTTACCTGTACCTGGCTCACCCTTTATTAGTAGAGAGAAACCCATCCCTGCCGATAGCGCCTTCTTCAACTCAGGTGGTATTTTACTGTTCGTCATTATACAACTACTAGTATGGATACATAGTATAAAAGTTTTGCGATTTTTTATTTTTAGATCCCCGGAGGAAAAAGCTCTTCCTGATACAGGATAATGACTCTAAGAGCGTAAAAAAAGAAGTATGCCATTACACAAAGGAGAACGAAAACCATACCCATGAAAAGGCCGAAGTAATAACTTAAACTCTCCTCTTCTATCTCCGGGCAAGTTTCCTTTAATTCTTTCAATGTCTCGATATCACACGAACCAAAGCGTCGCATGAGTCTCAGCGTGCATGCAGGGCACCTAATAAAACATCTTACCGCGCTGCTGAACTTACTTACCATCTACTTTTTCCTCCTCATTATATTTATATACATTATACATTTCGATATTTTGCTATTATATTAACCCTATCACCGAGTGAAAGAGTTCCAGGAGTGGTTTTGGATATAGTGCTATGATAAAGGATATTACAGCTAAGATAAGAATGGGAACACTCATCGTTAACGGCGGATCCCTGATCTTAGTATCATTTGCTAATTCCGGCTTCAGAGGACCAAAGAAAATCCGTTTCGCCGCCCAGAAGGTATAAACTGCCGTCAATATTGTTGAGAGTATCCCTAAAATGGCTATGCTCATGCCGACATAAGTAGGATATGCAGCGAAAACGCCGGTAAACAGTATCCATTTACCTGTAAAACCACTTGTGAGTGGAACACCGGTGAGTATTGACGCGGCGGTTATCCAGAGCACAGCAGTTATTGGCATCTTATGTATAAGCCCGCCCAGCTTATTCATATCCCTGATTCCCGTTACGTAAACCACTATCCCCGCGGTTGAGAAGAGAATGGTTTTGCCCAGGATGTGACTCAGGAAATAAAAAATACCCCCTTCTATGCTCCAAATGGTGAGTGCTCCCAGCCCTATGAGCGAGTAGGAAATCTGACTGATAGTTGAGCAAGCACAGAGTCGCTTCACGTCATCTTGAGCCAGTGTGAGGATCGCACCATATACTATAGTTATCAGAGCCAGTATCATAATAGGTACACCGAAAACTTTTATGTCATCAGAGAGCGGCAGGATGAGCACTCGGACAATCACATAGGCGGCTATATTCGCATAAACGGCAAGCAACCCCGCTATGCACGTGGGGTGCTCAGCATGTACCGAGGGCATCCAGACATGAAGTGGAAATACAGCCATCTTCGTAAATAACCCGATAAAGATGAGCAATGCAATCCAGAAAACCATCGGATTGCCGGCAAGAGTGTGTAACTCCGAGATTTCAAAGCTGCCTATCTGTGAATAAACCAGTACCGACCCGAATAAGACGAACGTGCCGCCTACTATACCCCACAGGAAACACATTACCGCCACTCTAAATCGCTCCACATAGCCAAAGTAACTCATTATGAAGTAAAGCGGAATGACGAGCAATTCTATAAATAGATATATTATTATGAGGTTTGTAGCAAAGCAGATACCGAGGAAACTTATGGGGAAGAGGAAATATAGCCAGAAATAGGTGGTGTGATACGAAAGTTGTGTCTTTTCATCCTCGGCCCCATATATTACTTCTATTCGGTGTTCTACGTAGTGCAGAGAGTAAAACGAAAGAGCAGTGCATATTATATTTATTATCAATGCAATAGGGAGACTCAAACCATCTGCTAAGAGACCAAATGACACATAGGGCCCCCATCCGTATTCCTCATGAATTGGTGTACCCTGATAAACGCTGATACCAGCTATGAAGAGCAGTGCGGTAGTGTATAACAGAGTTATACCGGGTATAAATCGTACTTTTTTTCCCAGTATTCGCCGTGTTAAAAGTATAAACAGAGCGGCTATAACAGGCACTGCTAATGTTTGAAGGAGTATATAGGGTATCATCAGTTCATCACCACCACAAATAATATAAATAGTAGAAGGAATGCTATAGTAAGAAGGATGTAGATCAAATTATACGACAACTCCCTATCCTTAGCTTTCTTTATTGTGTTATAGATACGTTCAAAGTTTAGAATAGCAGGAAGTCTCTCGTGAAACGCATTATCTATTCGATTCTCCATCACTGTCTGTGTCTTTGGTGGTAGCGCACGGAAGAAGTCCGGCATTCGCATTGCATTCCGGTCAATGAAGCTTGTAAAGTTCATTAACGGTCCTTCACAGAACTTTATTACCTTCTTCCCCGGTATCCTG
>AHKK01000182.1_pt1 | contig 11184 bp, 16 predicted proteins | sample 412088 | NCBI WGS metagenome assembly AHKK01 (sample SAMN00138729, study PRJNA73973) | sediment metagenome | reverse complement strand
GGGAATAATAGAAGACATCAAGACACGTCCTGGCTGGTATGCGATAGATGCGGTCAAGAATGACGAGGTGTATATATTCTCTCTTGAAACGGCTACGCTAAGAGCTCCTATCGGGGTAATTTACATGAGCAAGATGTTCTATCCGGAACTTTTTAAGGATGTAGAACCAGACGCGGTATTCAGGGAATATCTCGACCAATTCTACGGCATTGAAGAGATTCCTGAAGGAATCCTCATCTATCCAGATCCTTGGTAATACTAAGGACAGGCATGGCAAGCAAAAACAAATAAATGCAAAAAATGTAAAAATTTAGGAGGATGTAGGGTGGCAAAATTGCCACTCTGTTACATTTTATTAAAATGAGTGTGAAAATGAAGAGTATTGATGTTAATGAATTAAACATAGACGAATTGATAGAAAAGGGTATTGCGTTTCATGGGCATTTGGGTCCCTTCTTAGTTGTTGGTATCAAAATGGGTATTATTGCACTGAAAGAGCTAAATTCAAGTGGATATTCCGATATGAGTGTTCTGGTAGAAACAGGAACAACACCGCCAATTTCTTGTTTAACTGACGGCATACAGGTTTCTACTGGCTGCACTTTGGGTAAGGGGAACATAAAGGTGATAGCGAATAAAAAACCAAAGGCAGTTTTTACAAGAGAAGGGAAATCATTGGCGATAGAATTAAAATCGGAGATTTTAAAGAAGATCCAGGAAAGTGGGGCTGTTGAAGAATCCGCTGGAAGAATTGCAAATATGACTGATGAGGAACTTTTCAATGCAAAGGTAATTTTTAAGAGCGAACAGGAATAGAATGGCATACAACAAAGAAGCGGAAGAGATATACACTAAACTTACTGCTGGAAAGCTGACATTCATTTTTATAACCCTTGCAGGACTCGTAGCGATAGCGTTCATAGCGGTCTACTTAGGGGCAGCCAGTCTGAGTATGAAAGAGGTTTTTGACGCTATCGTTGCTAAAGTGTTCCCATTTATGGGCGCAGAAAGTAGCGAGATCGCCACTGCAATTGTTTGGAAAGCAAGGTTACCTCGTATTGTAATGGGTATTATTGCAGGAGCAGGTCTTGCAGTAGCTGGAGCGGCGATGCAGGGCACGATGAGAAATCCGCTGGTGAGTCCTTATACGATAGGAATTTCATCTGCTGCTGCTTTCGGTGCTTCCATAGCAATAGTCCTTGGAGCGGGTTTAGTAGGAAGTGGAAGATATCTTGTGATATTGAATGCCTTCTTTTTTGCTGTTCTTACCGCCTTTTTGGTCTATGGAATTGCAAGGATAAGAGGCGTGACAGCGGAGACGCTCATACTGGCAGGAATTGCCTTGATGTTCCTTTTCAGTGGTCTTACTTCCTTTCTACAATACGTTGCAACAGAGGAAGAGCTCTCAGTAGTGGTGCATTGGATGTTCGGAAGCCTTTCAGGAACAAGATGGGCGGACGTATATGTGGCAGGAGCTATATTTCTTTTCTGCCTTCCTTTTTTGATGAAGTATTCATGGGATTTTAACGCCATGACGTTGGGAGATGAAATTGCCACAAGCTCAGGAGTCAATACCACTCAAGTTAGGGTACTCTCCTTGGTGCTGGCAACACTTATAACCGCCGGTATAATCTGCTTTACCGGAATAATCGCATTTGTTGGTATTGTAGCGCCGCACATAGTAAGATTTATAATCGGAGGAGATTACAGATTCCTTCTTCCTTGCTCCTGCCTTCTTGGAGCACTACTTCTTCTTGTTGCAGATACAATAGGAAGAACAATTGTCGCACCCATAATAATTCCCGTAGGCATTATTTTTTCCTTCATAGGTGTTCCTTTTTTTCTCTATTTAGTGATGACAAAAAAGAGGGAGTATTGGGGATGAAGCTCGAAATAAAAGGTGTCAGCTTCGGCTATGGAAGCATGCCTGCTTTAGAGGATGTCACGATGAGTTTAGGAGACGGTGAGATAGTAAGCCTTGTTGGACCAAATGGCTCAGGAAAAACCACGCTTCTAAAATGCATCAACATGATTTTGAAGTTTCAAAAAGGCACTGTTTTAGTAGAGGAAAAAGATATAAGTAAATTAAAACTGAAAGAGCTTGCAAAGCTTTTGAGCTATGTTCCACAAAGTGCTGGTCGTTCCTTCCCTTCAACAGTATTCGAGATAGTGCTGATTGGAAGAAAGCCATACGTGGACTGGAGCGTAAGTTCCAGAGATAAGGAAATTGTCTCAAATATTCTTTCTCTAATGGGTTTGAAAGAGATGGCTTTAAGACAATCAAATGAGCTGAGCGGAGGAGAATACCAGAAGGTTCTTATAGCAAGAGCATTAGCCCAGGAACCGCAAGTGCTTCTACTCGATGAACCTACCAGCAATCTCGACCTGAAGCATCAACTCGACGTTCTTAACCTCATTACGACCATAGTAAAGAAAAAGAACATAGCGGCTGTAATGGCAATGCACGACTTGAACCTCGCATCAAGATTCTCCAATAAGATGATTTTCTTGAATGGTGGAAAGATATATGATGCTGGAAAGCCCGAGAAGGTTCTCACAGAGAGGAATATAAGAAAAGTTTATGGTGTAGAGGCAATTGTTAATAAGAATGCGGGATATTTTCATGTTACACCGATAGCTTCGATTTCTGAAGTTTAAAGGCGAACAAACTAAAATCAATTATTGACACAGATTAACGCTGTTTAACGCAGAAAAAACTCCAGAGATTAGTAACAAAAATCGAACAATTCAGGAAAAAGTTTTATCAAATAAATATCGAAAAGTTTATAAGGTGTCCATGTTAATATGTTATGTTAAATAGTCACAAATAGAAATGACGACAAGTACAGAGACAATACCCGGAACGGGCAAAAGAGCAAAGATAAAAGCGCAGTATAAGAAATTCATCGGCCGCAAAATAATTTTTATCCTCTTTTGCCTTGTCTTAATATTTATCATCGCGGGTGTAGCCGCAACGCTTGGCTCTTTTCCTATCACGGTCGCTGAGGTCTATACAATAATCTGGCAGGGGCTATTCCAAAATCCGGAGACGACAAAAGAGGTTGTCGTCTGGAACTTGAGACTGCCACGGATTTTTATGGCTATCTTAGCTGGCGCGGGGCTTGCAATCGCAGGCACGATGATGCAGGGCATTTTAAGAAATCCGCTTGCAAGTCCCTTCACCTTAGGTATATCCGCCAGTGCAGGTTTTGGCGCAGTTATTGCTATTATTTTAGGTGCTGGTTTTATTAGTGGCAAGTATCTCGTTGTAGTAAATGCATTCGTCTTCTCCCTAATCCCTACTTTTGTTATCTTAGGTTTGTCACGCTACAAAAGAGCTACGCCCGAGACAATGATTCTCGCTGGTATCGCAATGATGTATATCTTCGTTGCATTGACACAGTTAATAAATTATTTCGCAGAGGCAGAAGCGCTAAAAGAGGCTTACTTCTGGATGGTTGGCTCTCTTGGTCGAGCTTCCTGGGATGATCTATTACCGGTCATAATTGTACTTGTGGTGTGTACTATCCCACTTATGTGGAAATCGTGGGATGTCAACGTCATGGGTGCTGGAGATGAGAGGGCAAAAAGCCTCGGTGTTAATGTTACGCGAACTAGAATCGTTATAATGGTAATTTCTTCCTTGTTAACTGCCGGCATCGTATGCTTCACAGGTACCATCGGATTTGTAGGATTAGTAGCACCGCATATATGTAGAATGATTATAGGCGGGGATGTCAGGTTTCTAATCCCTGCTTCGGGTCTTTTCGGTGCAGCTTTTTTACTCGCTTGTGATCTTATAGCAAGAACAATCATAGCACCTATAATCCTCCCGGTAGGGATTGTGACCGCCCTGATAGGGGGGCCTTTTTTATTCTTCTTGTTACTAAGAAGAAGAAAGGAGTTTTGGTGATAAAATGGTGAAACTAAAAGTAAAAAATGTGAATTTCAACTACGCAAGTGTGCCGATACTTAAGGATGTCTGTATAGAGCTTGACAGATCCGAGGTGTTAGGCGTGGTGGGCCCAAACGGAGCGGGGAAATCCACTCTGCTGCGATGCATAGATCGGATATTGAGCCCACAAGAGGGATGTATTTTGCTTGATGGACGGGATATAAAGGATATGCGCCTGATGGAACTCGCCAAAAAAATGGCGTATATTCCTCAGAGTGCCACTCAGGTATTCCCAGCCACTGTCTTCGATACTGTTCTCATGGGCAGACGACCCCATGTCGGTTGGCGAAGTAGCGAAGAAGACCTCGAAAAGGTTTTAGATACTTTGCAAATGATGCACATCGAAGATCTCGCCATGCGAGACATTAATGAGGTTAGTGGCGGTCAACAGCAGAAAATTTTTATCGCGTGCGCACTCGCGCAAGAGCCTGATGTCCTTCTGCTCGATGAGCCTACCTCTAACCTCGACATCAAACATCAACTGGAAGTGCTGGACATCATAAAATATATCGTGGTAGAAAGAGGGATTTCGGCAATTATGGCTATCCACGACCTCAATCTTGCTGCAAGATACGCTGACCGGATATTAATGATGAATGGCGGCCATATTTATGCCGCTGGTGTGCCTTCTTCCGTCCTCACTCCCGAAAACATAAATCATGCCTATGGTGTTGAAGTGGAAGTGATCAATCACAAGGGAAGACTTTATGTCCTGCCGCTAAGACCCGTTGGCAAATAATTTTATCGTGCCTCAACAGATACTCGAGGTGTGGTTAGCATATAGAACTAACACAAAAGGGGAGGAGTGAGATGGGGGTTGAGCAATTACTGGAAATAGTAATCGTGCTGTGTTCGATGCTGGTAGTGACTATGCCGGCAATTGCCGCTGAACAAGACGATTTCATCTTAGGCGTCTATGGCAACGCGAACGAAGACGATACGATTGACATGCGCGATTTAACATACGTAACGCTGATTTTCTTCGGTAAGAAACCGGAGACAGAGTTAGCGGATGCGAAATACGATGGCAAGATAAACCCACTGGATTTTATTCAGATAAAGTTGATCATCGTGGGTAAGGAGAAAGAGCTAACGTATGTTGACATCTTAGGAGAACCCGAGACGGTAAAAAAACCGATTAATCGGTTGGTGAACTTAGGTTGGAATGGCATTGATGTGACGCGGATGCTCGATGCAAGAGAGAGATAGCTGTTGGTGTTGGCAGTGATTATCGATCAAACCTACCGATTTCCTATCCTGAGATCAGTAAGCTGCCGGCTGTCGGAGCTAAAGCTGATACATGTGACTGTGAGAAGATACTCAGTCTGGAGCCAGACGCAGTTCAGACGAATATAGAGGCTAAGTGGGCCATAGCTGGAGGATCGGAACAGAAACGGTTATTTAAGAAAAAGCTCCCGAACATGCCGCTTATTTCGCTTAATATGCGTGAACCCTAGACATTATCAAAAAACGTGATGACGTACGGATACATCATAGACAGGGAAGACGAGGCAGAAGAGTTCTGTGATTGGTTTGAAGGATACTTCGACCTAATCGAATCGCGAACAGAGGGGCTTTCGGACGATGAGCGACCACGAGTATATTTTGAATATCGTCGTTACAGGACCAAAGGCTTAGGCGATAGATACTCGCACTGGTACATAATGGCTGGCGGAAGGAACATCGCTGATGACAAAGTAGGTCAGGATTCACCACAATACTCTAGTGTCTTCGATGTAGATCGTGAATATGTGGTACTGCAGAACCCGGATTTTATCTTCATGCATGCATCAACACAACTTCCAGCCACTGAGCATGGCTACGAAACAGATGATACATCGACGGTGGCCGCATTGAGACAAGAACTCATGGACCGACCTGAGCGGGCTAACGTCAATGCCGTGAAGAACGGGCATGTCTATGTGATAGATGAAGCTTTGCTTGGCGTAGCTGGGACCCTTATGGGCGCTGCATATGCAGCAAAAGTGATGCATCCACAGCTTTTCACCGACCTCGATCCGGAAGCAATACATCAGGAATGCGATCCCCGAAAAGCATTTCAAGGGCTTCTCAGTCGGTGGTATTGCCTATCAAACGGGCTTACTGGAAACACGTAAAACTTTTAGAAGAAGTTTTATCAAACGCTTCGCAGCTTCCTTAGTTGACAATTATGCTGAAGAAGAACCTAAGAGTTTTGTCAATTCCTCTGTTGTGACTACCACAACCCGAAATTGTTTCTCCTTTAAATCCCTATCTTTAGACCAGATAGCACAATCCAGAGAAAGTGCAACAGCAAGATATTCTACATCATCAGAATCAGGGGATATTTGCTTAGCTTCTTCCCAGAAATCTTTGAACTCGTCTAATGGCACAACGGTGACATATTCCCTCAATTCTTTCTTTGATAACTCAAATACTATGTCACCTATCTTGGCTTTGGATTTAATCTCATCTTTATGCTCTTCTAACTCCTCAAACACATACAAAGGCGTGAATAACTCGATTTCCGGGTGTGAGAGGATAAATCTTCTTGTGAATGAGTCCTTTTTGAAGAATGAAAATAAGATGTTTGTATCAACAACTAATCTCATAAGCAGTCCTCACTCAGACTTCGATAATTCTTTCTCTATCCTCAATCTTACAGCTCTATTTACGTCCCCACCCAACCTCAAGCAATCTTCATCTGTTAGCTCACTGTGCTTGAATAACTCATCAAATAACTTGATTGTGGCAAGCTTCCGAAACTCCTCAAGCACCGCTCTCTCTGCAACCTTAGACCACTCAACTTCCGGGAACTCTTGCTTAACCCTTTCTGGTATTTTAATCATCACTTCCGCCATTTCTATCACCGCTAATAATGTTGGCAACTGGTATATAAATAACTTTAACTTGTTGGAAATTTTTAAAAAGATGCCCCTCGAAAGGGGAAAAACGTGGTGCAAGTCCACGAAGGGGCTGAGATAAGGAAGAAAAGAGGTGATAAAGAAAGATAGTAGAAGAAAGGTGTGTGAGGTGTGGGATGTGAGGTATCAGATGCCTGAAATCCAACCCCTAAAACCTCAAACCTAACAACCTAAAACCTAAAACAATTTAGGAGGTGAAAAAGAAAAAAAATGAAAACAAAAATCGTAGTATTGGTAGGATTAGCACTTTGTACAATGCTACTGGTATCTCCGGCGCTTGCAACTGACACTTGCACATTAGAGATTTATGGCAACGCAAACGAAGACGATACGATTGACATGCGCGACTTAACCTACGTGAAGCTGATTTTCTTCGGTAAGAAACCGGAGACTGAGTTGGCAGATGCGAAATACGATGCAGGTTGTACCGATATAATTCTCACCATGTAAAGTTTTTCCGAGAAAATCAAATAGAATTGAGATAACTCACACATTCACAACCATTTTTTTCATCGAATTTTAAGCGGGAATATACAAACGAATATCTGACAGATTAAACGGACTTTCAGGCCCATTCCATCCTGCAATTAAATGATACAATCCGGCAATGCTAATAACCAGTTCAGAAGACTTCAATAAAAGCCCTGCTTCATGCTTCTCAACACGGGTATAACTCGCTTCAACAATCCTCGTTTTCTTTTTCAAATAATTAGAAAGCTCAACTGCATTACAGATATCGTGTATAGGGATTGGCATCTTTGATACACTGAGAAGGATGAGATAACCCAGATCATCAATGAGTTTTCGCACATTGACGCCGTCTACAAAGATGAATTCTTTCATTGCGATAGCACGTCCCAAGGTAGGTTCTTCTCTCAAAAGCTTTCCCACTTTATTAATTTAGGAAGCAGGATATTCTCCTTCAGATGAGCTATTGCATTCTTTCCAAGTCGTTTCTTTTGTTTTTTGCATAGCCTCCCCGCCGCTACAACATCGTGACTCAGAAAGACCCTGCCTGCACATACTCGTGAAACCGTATGAGCATCGCCCGTATAGATTTTTACATTTTCCCCACAGACCCTCTGCACTTCGTCCATCACGGAAACCATGTTCATGGCTTCTGAATCCGTAGAACAACAACCGCTTGAGTGTATCGGTTTCATATCCGTGGATACAGCCCGCAAATCGGCTATCCCTATCTTGTGGTATCTCCCATGATAGGTAGCCAAAATGCTCTTCTTCCTATTATCCAACCCCATTGTGTCTATTACCACTGCTTCAACCTCATTACCAGTGATGGTTGTAAAGCGGCGGTGGATGAATCTCATTTCAAGCATCAGTGTTGCCTCTGAGATATACCGCTGAATAAAGTATCTAAGGTTCCAGAACTCTTCGTTATCCCGGTATCTCATGTTCCGACCGAGGTATCCGATGGCTGCGTAAAGTCGCTCTGCAAATTCCTCTTCAGTAAACTTTTAAAAAAAGTTTAACCAAAAACGCTTCGCGGTTCCATCGAGAACATCCCATTCGTCTGTTCCCTGAACACCCGTATATGCTCATCGAACCATCCGGGTGTTTTTTCCCGGACATAACGAGAAACCACTTTCAAAACATCGGAGAAGTTCACATAGAATGGTGGAATATCTTCATTCTCATCATAATCGAGACCATTAAACGAAGCAGATTCCAACAATGGCTGGATATTCACGGTATATGTGCCCTTGACGAGTTCATCAAGTATCTTAGGCGTAGGGAACCCCTCCCCTTCATTTATCGACACCCCGGATTCTGGCTCCGACATCCTGGTAATAGTAACTCTCCTTGAACGTAATCTTACCGTTTCGTATATACTCAACGATTCTATCTATTGCTTTGAGCTTTGCGATGTCCCAGTTTCCCTGGTTTATAGCGTTGACTAAAGGTGGGTCCCTCATGAAGTTGCTCTTCTCCTCGTCCGTCCAGAACTTCCACATATTTCCGTCACACGCCAAGTCATATATTCGCTGTGAATTCTCAGTATGGAATGTCACATCTTCCTTCATGCCATTAGTGAGCCAATTTAAGACATCCAGGATAAGTTCGTAATTTTTCTTTTTACCACGTAAGAGTTCCTTTTTTGACAGTTCTTCTTCCCCTATTGGTGGATACGCTATCTCTTTGAGTCTCTCCATATCAGGTCTGGATATTGTAACCATATCTCCTATGTCGCTTCGAATGCTATCTATTTTCAGAAAACCACCGGTAGCTCTCGCTATTTGTGAATAGCGATAATTCAACCTGGTTCGCTCTTCGAGAAAATGTCGCTGTTGATAAGGTATCTTCATTTCTAAGTTCTCTTTTATCTCGGATGTCTGACAATAGATGTTTCTTCAGTTCGAGTGGATTTGATTGTATCCGGTTCTTTATTTCAATGAATTCATCCAGTGTGATTGAAGGAGGTGATTTCCCAAGATAAATCAAATTAAAAAAATCTGGCTCCTCTTTTATCCACTTTGTGATTCTCATCCGCACTGCTCTGTATGTGACATTCATCACTTTAGCTAAATCCGATAAGTCGGTCCCATAGTATCCCCCCTGCCAGATTTGCTTTCCCTTAAGATAAGTAAGTACAAATTCTCTATCGAGTTTCATAATGCTTCTATGTCTAAGCCAAATATTTAAAAACTGTCGGTACACTGATTGGATATTAACTAAATATGCTAACGGTCCAAATCTGTTATATTCGGCGGGTCTTGCTAGTTTAGGGGGGATTTAAACAAAACTTCATATCATGAGAATATTATCAGTACAACTTGTATATCAGGATAGATCCGGACAATCTCGGAGTTTTCCAATTCGGTTTAGTTTCAGGCGGTATAGATGGAAAACTTGTTGATTCTGCAGAAGGAGAAAGGTTTGAATTTACATGGGATGGAAACGATGAATGCGATCCCGCCTGTGGTAGTGGTTGGATTAGAATACTCGATGAAAACTCCTTAGAGGGCGAATTTAGAATTCACTTAGGTGACGATTCTACTTTTTTAGCACGAAGAGCAAAGTAATAAATCTAATATTTCAAAGCTGTGTTGTGTCTATCCTTTGTAATAAAGCAGAATTAAAGGGAATTATTTCCTCCTTCTCAAAAGATATGCCCCCGCTAATAATCATGCAAATACCGCTTTGAATAGCGGTACACCTTTCTGTTCTTCTAATTTACTTATACCAAGTTCTCGATTCACATACGCCATAGTATGATTTGGATTCAACTCGATTGCCTTATCAAAACATTCTATCGCTTTTTCGTATTCACCTGCCTCGCCAAAACTAATACATATCTCTTTCTATGAAAAACCTTTTATCTTCGACTTACCAGGCGGTAAAAGGCTCAATATCTTCTCTTGCGTTGCTATTCGTTTAACCTCATCTTTGTTTTCCACACGGTCAACAAAGAATCTCATAATTTCCTTTGAAAGCGCATTTTTATCCGTATCGTCGCCCGGCTCGAGCTCTACGAAAATATCTAACTTGTCCTTTTGTGAACAAGGGCATGCAACCAACCTATGCTTTTCATTGTATGATCCTTCTTCGGCAACACTTTCTTTCTGATTGCTGTTTATGTTGTATATTGTTTCTTTGGTAAAGCTTTCTTTTTGAAAGAAAGGTTTTTCGATACCGATACACAGTCCTAATTCCGCCTTAAAATACTTCCTCTTCCCTCGTACCATAAAACTTCCTTTCTTTATATACTCGCCAGAAGGCGGTGTCTTACTCACCTGCTCGCCCACAACGCAATAACATTCACCCTCATAGAACCCATATTTCCATAGATTGGAATAAGAAGCGGCAAATTGCGCTATTTCCTTTAGCCCTGACTCGGATATTTCTTTACCGCCCGTTTTCGCTATTACCACCGGTGCACCCTCGCCTGCGTATGGAAGAAAAGGTCATTGGGTTCCATATGCTTCTTCGCCAGTATCTCATTGGTAGTTGCGTCCTTCCCACCAACCACAAGAAAACCATCTGAAGTCTTAAACCATCTAAACTTCTCATACCATTCCTCTTTCTCAGTCCGCACTTCTTTTTTCGTTGGTATCAATTCCTCTTCTATACGTACTTCCTTCTCCTTTTCTGTCCTTATCTTCTCCTTCGTCATCTCTATCGCAGGCTCGACCCCTTCTCTCTTCTTCCTGAATACCTTCGCCTTATCATAATACGCACCCGCATTCTTATGCAAAGAAACAGAAGTATCAATCTCAAGCGAGATGTCCGTGTCTGGTAGTGTTAGTGTAACAACCTTCCTCTTTTTATCTGGCTCCTGTAGCATCTCCTCTAGCTCGAGATAGTGGG
>AHKK01012742.1_pt1 | contig 11407 bp, 15 predicted proteins | sample 412088 | NCBI WGS metagenome assembly AHKK01 (sample SAMN00138729, study PRJNA73973) | sediment metagenome | reverse complement strand
TTACGAAGGTATAGATTATATCTTCGTGCCTTTAGTGCTTAATTCAATGGATTTGGAGTGGATCATAGGAAAGCATATAGAATGGATAAAAACTCACGAGATAAATTGGGATAATATTATTCCTGAAGGGTATATCGTTTTGAACCCAGAATCTGCAGTAGCGAAACTGACTAATTCTGTTACCAACTTAACTACTGAAGAAGTCAAAGCTTACGCAGAATATGCAGAGAAGTATCTTCATCTTCCTATCATATATGTAGAATATAGTGGGACATATGGAAACTCAAACATCGTAAAGGCATTAAGTGAATCAATAACCGAAGCATCACTGTTCTACGGTGGTGGAATAGACACAAAGGTAAAGGCTATAGAGATGAAGAGCTATGCGGATGTTATTATAGTAGGAAATGTGGTGTACACAGACGAGGAGAATTTTCTTGATACAGTTCCCGTTTTGTGATTAAGATTACAAAGCCGCGAAGACTTATTTGGAGTGGAAATGGTGGCGTGTGTGTCGTATCAAAATAAAGCTCCCGTTACGGCTTCTGACTTTATCTTCAGTAGGTAGCCTGCATACAGTGATTTCTTTATCTCACAAATCTCTGATAGTTTCTTATTTCCTATCTCTATCTCTTTTATCTTCTCTATATCCTCCACTTCTATCTTTACTCGTAAACCATCCAGTTGTATAACATTAGGCAATTCCTCTCCTGTTTTAGGCAGGATAGTCTTCTCTATCATATCTTTTATGAACAAAGGAGAAGCAGCTATTGGATCCTCCTCTATATCTAACCTCTTCTCAGCTAAAGCTCTTTCTAACTCTGAAGCTACATCATATAGTCGATCTATCTCATCTTTATTTCTCATTCTAGCAGTCTTCCGCCCTACACCACCTACATAGTGCTCTAATTCCATGTCCGATGGACCTCCTACTATTATATAGGGTATGTCAATGCTATTGCATAATTTCACTTTCTCTTCTATGCACTCTTCAAAAGTACCAAAAATAAACACTGCCGCATCAAATTCATCTATTATCTGCTTCTCTTGTGTTGTCATCTGGGCTATCCTCCTCCCAACGCCCCGGGCCAGCCCCATCATATTAGTAATCGCACCACTTCTACGCAGAAATTCTGCTATATCACACATTGGATCGACAGCGTGATGCTTTCCAAGAGAAGGAACAACTATTATTATCTCAGTTCCAGCCAGAGGCAACTCTTTGTACTTCCCACCGAGTTCCTTTATCTTATTCCTTATTTCTCGCTCATCCTCTTCGGGGAATGCTAAATGCATCATTGTCTCGGTCTGCATAACAGATTCTTGCAATATAAACCCGCCTAAATCCCCTACTAACTCTTTCAACTCGTAAAACTTATACACTCCCCCTTCAAACATCATTATCTTATACATACTCTCTCACCATCTCTCCCACTTTATTCTTCTGTTCTTCACTTATCGGATTTTCTGAAGCTATAATAACAACGGAATTGGTAGAATGCATAGGCGACCGAACTCTTGCACCTTCTGGTATTATAGTATCTAAAGCATACAATATTCGTGTTACTAAATCATCTTTCGGATCATAAAGTACCAAATCTAAGAGTTCCTTTATTTCATTATCCTCTAATTTTAACAATAGCTCCAATCTACCTACTTGCTCAACTTTTTCTCCGTATTTATCCCAAAGTAAGGCAAGTAATTTAGGCGCATATCTCTCTGTTGTAATCTGTAACTTTTTTCCTTCCCGGAGCGTTATGTCCCATACCGTAACAGGTTTTGACACACGCCCTATCTTAACAGCGATAATAAAAACGAACTCCTTCGGGTTGCAATGCATATAAACATGGTCTATATTACTTCTTAGCCCGGCATCTCGAAAAGTATCCTGACAGATCTTCGTGTATGATCCATTTGCAAAATCACTCACCCCTTCTACTTTTACCTCCATCTCAACCTCCTTCTCCCTTATTATCTTTATTTTATAAAGGGAACATAAATTTAGTAACTTATATATCCCTTTTTTGCTTTTTTATCCTCTGGCCCGAGACGCACCCACTGCCTTGGGTGCCACCTATGGGATTTCCAGGGCTTCCAAATTGGTGCATACATCTTCCAAGAACCGCGGCACCCCTCCCAAGTGCATCATCTGCGAATATCACCTCATTGTCCATATTCCTACCATATAGGTCACTCAACTTCTCCAGTATTAACTCTGGCTTCCTCCCGGTAATACCCGCCCTACCGGTGATTCCTATTTTCGTATCGGGTAATAATATCCCTTCCTCTTTTGCTATCCCCACTAACTCTTCAACGACACATGCCGCCACCTCGTCTATTACTGCCATAACATAGCCCATGCTCTCTTCACGATGTACAGCTGTGCCTATCTCTGCTATCTTAGGCAGGTCTGAAAGGTTATCTCCAGCATCTACGCCTATCAGCGTGACACCACTTTTTCTCCCCGCATCCACATTTACCGGTGACCCGCCAAAAAGTGTTCCGGACCCAATTTTCTCTATTCTCAAAAGTTTCATAACATCTTCTGCATAACTTTTCACCACGTCTTTCTTTACTTTTCGCTTTAAGTTACCCTGTGAGCAATCAAGTACAGAAGGATATTTCTCGCTTACAATATGCGAAATAAAGGCATCGGAGATTGCCCCTGCCAGACCACAGAAACTACCAGTAACTTTTGAATACGGCACTTGGTCATCGGTCACACGACCAGAGAGTGTAGTCCCAAAATCCAATGATAGAACGGGATTTCGATAGTCAACATCGAGCCATTTCGCGGCTTCTTTAAGACCCGCAGTTACAAGCTCGCCCTCCATCTCATTCGCTACTAAGGACTCGCCCGCAGGTGCTTCGTTACTGGTCACCGCGCCGTTGAAATATGTCTTCTCCATCCGTGAAAACTTCCTCAGGTCGGGATGGATGTCATTTACTGTCATAGGCGAGATCATCTTCCGCGGTGGGACCCCGGCTGCCATGCAGCCATTAGCCAGAGCTTTTATTACGCCCTGCATCTCATCTATTGATGAAAACCCCGCTGTTACTCCTGAGGACCGTACCACGAAATGTAAATCAGGAATTGTTATCCCAGCAGCACTTGAACATTCTTGTAGCGTCTTAGCCACTAACTTTGCGATAGAATCTTCAGAGAGTTCGACCATTGTTATAGTATGACAAAATGCAGAATCATGCGCTAATGCTTCTCGTGTCATCCTAACAGCTTTATCCAAGATATATGTCTTCCCGCTTTTCAGGTCGGTCGCACTCAATATAGTTTTAGTGGTGCTATTGCCAAGCTCAACACTAGCCACGATGAAGATAGGCTTTAACGTGAGATCGCCTCTTGAAAGGCGTAATATGAAAAACAAATCACTATAACTAACCTTCTGCGTCTTTAGCAGTTTCGGATGATGCTTTTTAAATAGCCCCATTGTCTCATTACTCCCGATAACGCACACTCTAAACACGTTATCTCATTTAATCTATTAATTAGTTCCTCTTAAACGTATCTTATTATCTTTAGGGGATATATTAAATTAAAAATAGAAAAGCTTTTATAGTACTAACAACTCTAAGCTATTTCATGGAACCAATAATAATGTTGTTTGCATGGATGCTATTGATAGTTTTTTTAGCGTTGATAGCATGTATGTTCGAGGATTTGGAGTCTGACATAGGATCGCAGAGCAATCCGAATTCGCAAGTGCAACTGGCAGCGCAGATAGGACAAGTGAACAGGTTCTTCAACAAAGCGATTTCCGGTGAGGCACCGTCATATGCCTTGTACTGTACCATCGCGGGAGTAGTAGCCTATGTGCTTTTATTAAAGGATGTAAATCCACTATTGGCGATACCAATAGGGGCACTAGCAGGCGAAGCAATTCACGTGATATTTTCAGTCACAGCACATGTCGGTAGAACGGCGGGACAGAAGCGATTTGAGCAACCGATTTATCTAGACGTCTTATACGGGCATCTGCTGCCCATAGCGACGCATGGATTTATGGCGACTTTGTGTATTACCGCCATAGCGTACATACAGTGCAATCTAGGGACTCTTTCGGGGATGCCAGCGTTGAACCATCCTTTCGCTCTACCACTGCTCGCATTCATATGGGGCATTACAGTCGGAGCAATAGGATCGTCTACCGGAGATATCCATTACGGAGCTGAGAGGGAGTTCCAGGATAGACCTTTCGGAGAGGGCAAGCGGGTAGTGTACCACGGTAAAATAACGCGATATGCAGGCTGCGGAGTGAGGACACAAAAGGACATAGCGTACTTCTGTGCTAAATACGGAGGACCTATTACGGGCTTGACATTTGGCCTCATCATCCTGTTCGAGAGTTGGAGGTCTCTTATAGGAATGATGCTCGGCGGTTATTTACCGCTACAAGAGGCAATGGCTAGTGACACTCTCTTGGGAACGGTAGCACGTGTCGCGACAGAGTTAATACCGGCCATACCAGCGGCGATAGGGGATTTGACAGCGATAATAGGTATCGTAGTGGGACTAGCGATAGGAATAGTACTGATAGTGGGAAACGTAGTGATAGTGAAATGGGCCAGAAAGAGATATGGGCCTTTTGTAGGAGAATAGAAAAATGGACCCGATATTACTTATAGTGGTATGTGTGTTAGCAGGAGGCGTGTTAGCAAGTCTGGGCGTCCATCTGTTACCAGTGGGAGGAGCACCAGCGGCAATGGCTACCGCAACGGGTGTTGCAACGGGAACAGTCATGCTCATGCTCGGAGCAGCGATGTGTGGGTTATTCACAGCGGCATCGGTGGCAACGTATACTAGTAATATATTGCTAGTAGCGCTATCAGGTGCTGTTGGTTCATGGCTAATGATGGGTGTCACCATGCTTTTGGCGAACCTACTGTATGTATTTGGGATCGGCATCGTTCCTGTCTCAGGCAGAGTAGACGTGGACCCAATAACAAAGCAATCGCAGAAAGAGTACAAGACACCGCAATGTGATGGACATGGAGTACCAAATGTGAGCTACATCTCTGGTATGATGGGTGCGTTGTTAGGTGGATTCGGAGGTGCACTAATGTACTTCGCACTGCTAGAATACGCTAATTTTGAGCCGACAATGGCTGGCGTGGCAGCAATGGGTATCTTCGTAGCCAATGCGATTATAGCAGCTTATAACATCGGAGGCACCATCGAGGGATTCCACGATCCGAAGTTCAAGCGACTGCCAAAGGCGCTACTCACTTGTGGCATTATCTCGCTATTAAGTGGTGTTCTTGTCTGGGTAGTAGCAAATATGGGAGGACTGATAGGATGACCGTAGGTGGAGGACCAGTAGTAGAAGAAGAGAAGACAGAAGGGTTCACATTCCCACCGGATGTGACACAGTTGGGGATCATTTCAGCGATAATAGCAATAGTAATAGTGATCATACCGGGATTACCCGCGGTGGTAAAGGCAGTGGGAGTTATATTCGCCTTACTCTGGGGTACGGATTCTGTTCGGAAGACCTCTAAATATGGGTTGGGTACAGGCGTTCCGTCCATAGGTGTGCTAGCAACAGGTTATGGTGTTCTTGGCGCATTAGTGGGGATTGCTTTCGCGGGGATACTCAATGTGAGCATAGTGCAGCCCGGGGTGTTAATAGGTGTAATAGCCATGGCTATTGTCGGATTGATCTCAGGTGTGTTATCGAACAATGAGAAGATAATAGGGATGAAGATACCGGGCTTAGAACGAGGCATGATGGAGCTGGGAATAGCGGGAACACTCGCAATGTTACTCCAATTTTCTATCGTTGCGGGTTCGCTGAATTTCGATCTGGTGATAGAGAAAGCAATAAGCAATGGACTTATAGCGGTAATGTTCGTTCTATCGATGATGGCGATGTTCCATCCGTACAACGCATGTTTAGGTCCGGACGAGAGAAGACCAAGGACGCTTATGGTCTCTATTGAGATCTCAGGGCTGTTGTGCATCATACTGGGGATCTTCGTAGCGGCTACTGCAGGATCGACGTGGGGTGTAGCGGGTGTAGTAGACGGGATATCGTTGCTTATCTTCGGTCTGATAGTGTGGGTAGTGTTCTTCGTAAAGTTTGTAAAGACAGCGATGCGCGAGGCATATTCGACCGTTGGAACGGGGTTAATCAAGACAATAGAGTAAAAGAGGAGGTAAAAAGAGAACAAACATGTTAGTAATAAATGAAAAGTATGGTGTAGTGCTGGATCCGGACTCGCTTACTGTAGGAGTGAGCAGACCCGGATTCTACAAAGTGTGCCTATCGCCGATAGAAGAGCAAATAGTGGCCATGGAAGCTTCAGTGGATGACCTTCTCAATTGTCTTGACCCTCGCGGTGGGTTCGCATTGTCGCAGCCACATAGGGAAGGAGCAATGAGTAAAGCAGGCTTCATAACGATGTTCGTCTTCGGAGTGCTATTTGGCGTGTTAGCAGTGGCACTAGCATTTTTGAAGTTAGGAGGTGCATGATATGGTAGAGAAGAAAGAAGTTCCGGATGGATGGCCGCTAGTTACAGGAGACTATGAAGTTGGCGACCCGGAGAGTTGTGTAGCAATATCGTCTACGGGGTCGTATTTCCACATAGAGAAGCTGCCAGGAATTGCGATTCAGGGACCGGATAAGACAGAGAACATCGGGTTAGAGAAAATGATGACAAACATCGTCTCCAATCCGAACATACGATTCCTCATAATCGCAGGTGCGGAAGTTCCTGGGCACATAAGCGGTGGTTCGATGATCGCATTGTGGAAAGATGGTGTTGATCCATCTAGCCATAAGATTGTAGGTTCAACAGGGGCGATACCATTCATCGAGAATCTTCCAGCAGAAGCGGTCGAGCGATTCAGGGCTCAGGTAGAAATAATTGACATGGTGGGCTCGGAAGATATGGGTGCGCTAATAGCGAAAGTGAATGAGCTGAAGGGTAGAGACCCAGGAGCTTATCCGGAAGACCCGATGATTGTGAAGGTAGGCGGAGATGAAGTAATGGGGGCAGAGTTGGCTATGCCGTTAGCAATGCCGGCATCACCATACATGCAAGTAATAAATAAAGCCGCGACAGATATTTGCTACAAGTCGCAGTTGATTGCAAGGGACCAGAAATTATCGTCGGGGCTCGCTGCGAATGCGATTCTGGGTATGTTGGCAGGACTGATAGTAGTAATAGTATTTCTCCTGCCGCTTATATACTGGGCTTTATTATATGGAGGTGCTATCTAAATGGCAAAAGTAATACAACAAACACCGGAAACGGCGGTAATAACTGCGAAGATAGAGGACTTGAAACAGTCCATAACACTCATAGGCAAGGATTCGAGGTACGCTGCCGGACTCTGGGCAGGATTCATAAAAGGGATGGCAATCGGGCTATTTGTGAGTCTGCTTCTCGCCGGACTCAAATATGCGCCCCTTGTGCCAAGCGTGACATAAAACAAAGGAGAAAGAAACAATGAGCGAAGAGAAAAAAACAGAGGAAGAGCTGGAAGCGGAGATCGAGAAGGAAGTAGAAGCCGATGTGCTGATGAAGCTGGAAGAGGAACTGAAAGAGTTAGCAGTTCCTGTTGCAATGACTCCGCCAGAGCACACGAAACTATTGGGTAGATTAGCAGCGATGGATGAGACGGTGGAATTTGTCACGGGCGAACTAGCGCAGAGACAGGGCGAGAAGATGGGCTTTGCGATTGGCCTTTTGTACGGGCTGATAGTCGGAATCCTAATATATGTGCTATTCTTGATAGATCCGCAGATAGGAACCTATATAGAAGCGAACATAGATACGATAAAAGCTCTAATGGGTGTGTAAATATGAAAAGGAGGACAGAAAAAGATGTTTGTATTTGATAGGAAGCAGGATATATATGAAATAGGGAAGGTGAAGGTAGGGGGACAGCCGGGAGAGTGCGCAACTGTTCTTTGTGGTACGATATTCTACGCGAAGCATTATTTAGTTGAGGATGCAGACAAGGGGATATTCGACAAGAAAGCTGCAGAAGACGTGCTAAATAAGCAGGATGAGTTTTCTGACTTAACAGGGAATCCCTGCATGATGCAGATATTCTCGGAATCGCCCGAAGCGATGGAGAAAGAGATCGCGTTCTGTACAGAAGTAAGTGACACGGCTTTCTTGATTGACTCGACAGTGGCGGAGGCGAAGGTAGCAGGGCTCAAGTACGTTGATGAAGTGGGTCTAACAGATAGAGCGGTGTATAACTCAATAAACATATCGTGCGCACCCGAGGAGCTGGAAGCAATCAAAGATTCCAGCATAGAAGCAGCGATTGTCCTGGCGTTCAATCCAAAAGATTCAACGGTAGCCGGGAAGATTGATCTGTTAGAGACAGGAGCAGGCACCTTTGATAAAGGTTTGGTGCAACTCGCACGGGACCTGGGTGTAACGAAACAGATGTGTGATCCGGCTACTCTGCCAATAGGCGCAGGGGTTGGGTCGGCAGTTGCATCTGGCTTCGTCGTCAAGTCGAAATTCGGTATTTCTGTAGGATTGGGTATCCACAATGCACCGTCCGCATGGACATGGCTGAAGACGTTCAGGAAGGAGCATGCGACCAAAGGAGCCGGTGGCTGGGAAGGACTTGGTGCAGATGTGTTCCATATCTGTGACATAGCCTCAAATATCATCCCGGTAATAGCGGGTATGGATTTCGTGCTTTACGGACCTATAGAGAATGCGCAGACGGTGTTCCCACTGGTTGGCATGGCAGATATGATTGTTTCAGAGGCGAACAAGGCAGAACACGAAATCGAGGCGCTGGAACCACATCCAATCACAACAATGGGCGCATAGGGGTATTTTTATCCCCTTTTTGTTTTTTTATTGTATATAATGTATAACTTCCTCCTCTTTAAGACACAGATTTACACGGATTTACGCAGATTTATTTTTGTTTAACCGTGTGTTGATTCTTATCCTCTGTGTTAATCTGCGTAAATCTGTGTCCTCAATTTATTTTTTCTTGTTAATAAGTTCAAAAGCATTAGAAAGGCATTCGTTCACTTCTTCCATGTGTTCGACCGCTTCCATTATCGCTTCGTAGACATCGGTGCCAATTTCACCAAACCCTTTGGCTTTCTCAGTCCATCGCTTAAAATCCTTTTCATGCTCTTTGTTATGCTCTATCCAGTACACGAGCAATAAACTCAGTTTCTCCTTCTCATCTTCTGTTTTCATTTTATATTATTCCATTTCAATGATAGCACCTTGTGGGCGGATTTCTATGCATGCTTTACAGTTCTCAGTATCACCATAAATGCGTCCTAACTCTTTGTGATTTGCTTCCATACTACTTCCTTCTTTCCCGCACAGTTTATATTTACCCCATGTGCATGTTCAAGATATTCTTTTATCAATTTCTCATACGAATAAGTGCCCATACAAAATAGCATCCGCTATACCAGTAAGCGTTGCCGTAGGTGTATATTTGCTACCTGCACTCTTTATCAACCCTGCCTTATCCATCGCCACTTGCACTTCCGGTTTCCATTCTCCTTTATCAGCAACCGTTATTCAGCCTTCCACTATCGCATCATCGAGGGCATAAGCTAATAGCGAAGTAACCGCACCGCCATCCTGACAAGCCTTTCTTATCTCCTCGTCTGTACTGGCAACTTCATACACTTCTCTTTCCAAATCGCCAAAATCCCTTTTCTCTTCCATCTTTTATTCCTTCCTCCTTCTTGGCTCTATCTTCCTTATTAATACTTTGTTTAATTAATATCTTACTATTTAAACAAATGTGAAACATCTAAGCATTTTACATTCGGAATGTTTGAAAAACAGCGAAAAGTTTAAATAACCCTAAATTACTAAGTTTATATGGTGATAAAAAATGGCAGAAGGACGTTGTTATGTATGCAACCAAACATTTACAGCAAAGGACAGTGGCACCATAGTGGATAATCTAGTGGAACATATAATGGCAGAGCATCATGGTTGGGTCTGGGGTGATGCGATGCAGACGAAAAATACGTTTGATAAATGCCCCGTATGTGGTAGTACTTTAGGTAAGATTATCGCCAAGTGTCCCAACTGCGGCGCAGATCTCGTAGAGCAATATGCGAAGAAGGTAGCTGCGGGCTACGTACACTAAAGTAGTGATAGTACGTTAAGAGCGGGAGAGCTTTCTCAAAAGCTCTTCTTTTTTATTTTTTGTGTTTGAAAAGATTTAAATAAATAAATATAGGTCATTGTACTCATCATTAAATAAGTATAAATGTTAGAGCGATTGGACTCAGGATTATATGAATATAGCAGCTTTGAGATAAAGGAGGAGCCTTTTTATTTACCGCAAGGGCGCGAGGTTGCACTATTTGAAGCAGCATATAAGAATAAACTTCCTATTATGCTAAAGGGGCCGACAGGAAGTGGTAAAACGAGATTAGTTGAGCATATGGCCTGGAAGTTAGGTCGGCCGCTCTATACTGTTGCCTGTCATGACGATTTAAGTGGCAATGACTTGATCGGTCGGTATATAATTAAAGGAGACGATGTTGAGTGGATTGATGGGCCTCTTCTTATGGCGGTAAAGAATGGCGGAATCGTCTATCTGGACGAAGTAGTAGAAGCGCGAAAAGACACAACTGTCGTCATTCATCCATTAACCGATCATAGAAGGTATATGCTAGTAGAGAAATTAGGTAAGATATTCTATGCTCCTGACGACTTTATGCTGGTAATGAGCTATAATCCCGGTTACCAGAGTGTGCTAAAGGAATTGAAACAGAGCACAAGACAGCGTTTTGTCAGTATCGCACTTGGCTGGCCCGGCGAAGACTTAGAGACAGAAATTGTGCAGCAAGAGACGGGTGTTGACGAAGATACAGCAAGAAAGTTGGTAAAAGCGGCGAATAAAATACGTAATCTCATTCATCAGGGACTAGAAGAAGGTGTTTCGACAAGGGAACTTGTCTATGCGGCTACATTGCTAAACTGTGGTGTGCCAACGCGAGATGCGCTATATTCTACTATGACTGAGCCGTTAACGCACGATAGTGACCTCAAGAGGAGCATAGAAGAGATACTTAAGAACTATTTTGAGGTGTGACTTTTATTTATTATGAAAATCCTACTTTTTGTCTCTTCTTCGTGTCCGCATTGTCCAGCAGCCGAAGCGATAGTGAACAGAGTGGTGTCAGATTATTCGGGGTATGGATTGTCATTAAACAAGATACGAATGAAAACAAAAGCAGGGAAGAAACGTTCTTCTATGTATCATGTTAGGGCAATACCAACCACATTGATACTTGATGATAATGGGCATGAACTCAAGAGAATGGTTGGTGTCATGCGCGAAGATACTTTAAGAGCGTCCATAGAAAAACTGCTTGGGTTGAGAGAATCAGTTTTAAGCAGAATCTTTGGCCGGAAAAAATA
>AHKK01010408.1_pt1 | contig 11446 bp, 11 predicted proteins | sample 412088 | NCBI WGS metagenome assembly AHKK01 (sample SAMN00138729, study PRJNA73973) | sediment metagenome | reverse complement strand
TTATAACCTTAAAAAACTTCAGAGGGGTTTCACAGGCGCTACAGTAATAAGAAAAGATATTATAAAAGATGCTGACATAAAAGATTGCAATGCCTTTGAGGATTGGTTTTTGACACAGCATATCATAAAAAGGCTATAGCTGGATTGTCGTTCCGATCATCGTAGATCACTATTCATCTGAAGAAGGGTTATATTATAAAAAAAGAATGTGGCATTCATCTGCCTTGAGGTACTACTATAAAAACAAAAAGATTGACTTTTTCGTTTTTGCATATCTCTTTTTAAGATATTTCCTATGGTATTTAAAAATTGGTGAATTCAAATCAATGTTTTATTTCCTGCTTGGCATTATCAAACCAGAATATTTTGCGATGTCAAGAAGAAAAAATGAAAAGAATGATTCCTGATAGACGCTTGATCCAGCCCAGTCAAATAGTCGACCTCTTACGGGTCATGTTTAGCACGGGCCCGCCGATGCAGATGCTCCACCTAAGGTAATAGTCCTAACTGATATACCCACACCGAGTTTACCAACCACCGCAGGATATTTTTAAATAACCTCCTCTTCCCATGTATAGAAGAGGTGATGGATTAATATGGGCATGTATGAATTAATATTAGACTTTTTAAACCCCTTAGGGGTTAATACAGCAGTGTACAGGAGTCTATCAGAGTTGCTCATAGCGAAGCTGGAAGCACCGCAGTTATCAATAAGAGCTGCTAAAAAGTGGGGAATTCTGGATTTATCCACTTCTTTTCATTACGATCAGCTTGAAGTGCTTGGAAATCTTTTTATTATGGGTTTAATCACTTTAAAGGACTTCCTCTCATTTTTCTCAGGAGATACAAAGATTTGCGATGCAACATATTTGAAAAGGGAAGGAAAAAAGGTTTATGCTGCAAAACGGCTTAAAAATTACAATATCGGGTGTTATGAGCTGTTGCAGGATGTTTTATTCACCGTAGAGCGATATAACGACGTAAATTTCATCTATGACTTCAGAATTAATCACAACAAACGACACCGTACTAAGCCACAAGAGATTATAGGGGCGATAAAAACGGGTAAAATAAAAAAGGGCGACTGGATTATCATCGACGGTGGTCTAAAAGCGGGAAAACTCATGCGAGAAGCGAGGAATGCTGGTGTAAAAATGGTGACACGATTGAACTCGAATTTCGTTGTCGTCCGATTTGGCGTTAAACTCAGAAAGGAAGATATATTAAACAATATTAAACCAATTAAGAGGACTATAGGCGGTAAAAGTTATATTATCTACGCTTTCAAAAGGTGTATCTGGCAGGGGACTGCAGGAAACTTGTTTTTAGTGCGCGGTGAGGGATATGTCGATTTCATCCCCCTGTTCACGACAGCCCTTAATGCTAAGCCAGAAACTGTTGTAAGGAAATATAAAGAGAGAGCATCGATTGAACAGACTATTAAGGAATTAAAATCATATTTGAAGATTGAAGGAAACAATTACACGAAAAAGGGGAGTAATTATGGCTATATTTTCATGCTTTGTTTGGTCTACAATTTCATTCAACATTTACGGCTGTATCTCGTTGACATGAGTTTTAAAGATATTTTAGACGTATTATCTACTTATTTATTGAGAATATACCCTCCAAAATGTCTTTTTTCACTCGAAAATGCTTGTGAGGGTGTGTTTGAAGATATTGGACGTAAAAGCTTCAATAAAATAAATAATGGCTTAATGGGGTCTATTCCCATATCTGGCAGAGTAACTTCTTAATAACGTGAAAAGAAGAAATGTGTATATGAGTTAATAACATGGAGCGAATTGATTTAGTACCCTAACTCCGCATCATTTTAGGGAATACATCAATTCCTAACAGTTTGTCGAGTTCAGCTACTTTTCTCGGAATCTCTGAAATTACCTCCCGCTCGCCATTCGTGACGATATAAACCTTTGAAAACTCTTCCAGCAGATCTATAGGGGAGAACTTACGGAGAAGCCCGGCTTCTTTAAGCGCAGCCTCGAGCGTGCTGTAGCCGTAGAGGGCTAAGAAGGACGTGAATAGATGCCCGAAAACGCTCTCATCGTCCTGCAGATACATCCTGTCGGCATGCAGCACATTTTTATAGGTATCAAACTGATTCTCCACACCACCGCGCTGCTTATACATCATGAAGACCTCTCCCCCATCCTTATCTAGATCTGAGATTAGGAGGATCCTTCCAGCACGTTTTAGACCTCTCCCAAGCCTTTCCTTATTAATCGTTCCCCCATCCAGTCGCTTATACAGCGTCTTCTCTTCCTCCATCCTCAGCACCGCGTCTTCGAACAGATAGAGGAAATACCCCTCTACCCGCCTCTTCCCGAACCTGATCAGTCTTTTATGGCAGAAGAAGTGTCCTGTGAGGTGAATTCTTATATCGTATAGCTTGCTGTTCCTTCGAGCAGGAAGGAGGAAGGATATCTCCGGTTCAATGAGAAACGCCACAACGTCCTTGGAGAAGAATCCCCGGTCAAGTATGAGTATCTTGCCCTCTATGCCTCTCTCTCTGAGCGAGTTATACAGAGAGGTTATATCCTTAATCGTGCCTGGCAGTGCCCTTATCATGGTTGGTAGGCCATTATCCACCGAATAGATGAGTGCGAGATTTATCTGCGGAACATACATGTGTTCTTTGTTGTACCCCACCTCTGCAATGTTGATGCCCTCGGAACGTGTAAAGACAACACTCAGATCGTAGACAAACTGCCGTCCATTCCTCGATAGCTCCCTGAAGATGAGATCTTGACCACTTCTGTCCGAGCCAACCACCTTCAACACCTCAGAAAGCTTCTTCGAGCTGAGATTCGGAGTGAGCTTGTTCGGATCATGGAGTTGCTACCACACGCCCCCAACCCGCTTCAAGGGATATAACCAAGAATGCGTGTCGTAGAAAGTGCGTAAATCTCCTGCCAGAGTTCGTCAAAACCTTCTTTGAGCAGTGGGAGTAGGTCCTGCATCGCTCTATGGAGCAGCATGGCATTGCCGTACTGTCGTATACTTCTAGGCCGAAAAACGCGGAATTCCCTTCTTGCTACTGATAAAACCGCGCTCTTCATCGAGTTTCCCGAGATAGGTTGATCTCTTCCGTCGCTTCTTCGCTTCTCTATCCCAGAATGTGGTTGATCGGTACACGTAGTAAGAACTCCCGAAGTTCTTTATCTCCATCCCTCATTCGCCTTCGCTTCTCCGTGCCCTTACCCAAGCGCTTACCCATTCTTCCATGTTATGCCCTATTAGGGTATAGTATATAAAACCTCCTATGCTATCGTATAAGCTTGCAATTGGTAAATACAGCATGGAGAATCTCGTGTTTCGTGAAGTTATTCCCTAAAATCGGAAGAGTTAAGGTTTCAAGTATTCCTTCTTTCTTATTGGTTAAATAAAATAAATAATCAAAAACTTTAATATACCCCATCTTCATATTCCTCTGCATAAGGTGTTTATTATTATTATTAGGAGAAAGATATGGTGGAAGAGAAACCTAAAATCCTATTGGTTTATAATCACAACCGGTCCTTTATCCAAAAGGACATAAATATTCTGCAAAAATATTTTGAAGTAAAAACCTATTTTTATAAGCAAGATAAAAATTTATTTGAATTAAGAAAATTAGTGAGATGTTGCGATATTGTTTATTGCTGGTTTGCCTCTTATCATTGTGTGTATCCTTTTTTATTTGCAAATATTTATAAAAAAAATAAGATGGTTATAGTAGGTGGATATGATGCATGCAATATTAAAGGATATGGAATATTTTCTTCATGGAAAGGTAGAAGACTGGCAAAATATATCTATAAGAACGCTGATAAAATTTTGGTTGTTGACAAATCTTTAAAAAAAGATATTCTTGCTAACTCTAAATTAAATATTGCAGATAAGATAGAAGTTTTACCTACTGGATATGACTCTAATAAATGGTATCCAGCCGTAAAAAAGGAGAGAATTGTCTTAACTGTCTGCTTCGTTGATGAAAGTAACTGGTGGAGAAAAGGAATAAATACATTTGTAAAAGCTGCAGAGATGCTTCCAAACATCTCATTTTATGTTGTTGGAAAAATAGATGAGGGAGTAAAAAATAGAGTGGAAAATATACCGGAAAATGTTAGATTTACTGGATGGGTAAGCGATGATGAATTGCTGCAGTTCTACCAAAAAGCTAAGGTGTATTGCCAACTATCAAGATATGAAGGATTGCCAAATGTATTATGCGAGGCTATGCTTTGTGAATGCGCACCAGTAGGAACGTGTATTTGTGGTATTCCAACTGCAATTGGTGATACTGGATTTTATGTTCCTTATGGAGACCAAAAGGCAATTACTGATGCAATTGAGAAGGCTTTAAATGCACCGGATGATTTTGGGGAAAAAGCAAGGGAAAGAATTATGAATATGTTTCCCATAAACAAAAGAGAAAATGAAATAGTTAAAATCATTGAGAAAATAAAATGAGGTGTGCCACTTATGAGACTTTGCTTTCCAATAACTGAAATATTTTCCTATGGAATGTATGGTGGATTTGGAGCATTAACAAGGAAGATAGCAGATGGGCTAGTAAAAAAAGGACACGAAGTATATGTTGTAACTCCAAGATTTCCAGGGCAAAAACCTGTTGATATTATAGATAATTTTACTGTTATATCTCATGCAAGAGGTCTAATAAATACCTACAATTCAAAACATATTTACAACGTTATAGATGCAGATGTTTATCACAGCGAAGAGCCATCATTGGGAACATGGCTTGCAGAAAAAGCGGTACCAGAAAGAAAGCACATAGTAACATTTCAGGATCCACGGACGATATATGACCATAGAAAAGAATGGAAACATCTTACAAAAAAACAGAGAATTAGAATGGAGGCAATAATGAAAGGAATGTATATCATTACAAGAAGGGCAGTAAAGAAAGCCGATGCATTATATATCCAAGCAGGATATGCGACACCAAAAGCTAAAAAGATATACAACCTTAAAAAAGATCCAGATTTTCTTCCAAATCCAATTGAAATACCAAAAAAACCAAGAAAGAAATCAAGCAAACCAACAGTATGTTTCCTCGCACGGTGGGATCCACGGAAACGAGTCGAATATTTTTTCGAACTCGCCAAGAGGTTCCCTGAAGTCGAATTCATAGCTATGGGGAAAACACAACCCCATTTCAAAGAACGAGATAAAATATTGAGAGAAAAATACAAGAATGTGAAGAACCTCACGATGACAGGTTTTGTATCTGAAGAAGAGAAGGCAAATATACTCGACAAGTCGTGGGTTATGATCAATACCAGTTGGCGAGAATGCTTGCCCATAGCCTATCTTGAAGCAGCGGCGCATAAATGTGCAATTCTGTCTCATGAAAATCCGGATAATTTTGCAAGTGAACGAGGATACCATGCAGTAAATGGAACATTTGAAGAGTTCCGAGAAGGATTGAAATGGCTACTAGAAGATGATAGATGGAAAAAACTAGGAACAAAAGGCTACGAATACGTTAATGAAAATCATGAGTTCAACAAAGTTATAGATATGCACGTTGAAGCTTATGAAAAAGTACTATGAGAGAGGTAATAAAAAATGGATGATATATTCCAGCAAATGCTAGGAAATCCTGCGAAGGTGGTGAAATGAAAATACTTCATTATGGAGGAAATTGGCAAAGTAATATAGGGAACGCTTTCATTGATTACGGTTCCATGGAAAGTTTGAGGAGAGCAACACCAAACAGCAAAATAATAATTGGTAGCAAGTATCCACAACAGTCATTACTTAGTCAAGCAAGAGAATTACAAATAGTTAAAAGGTTATTTGATGACCTAGGTTTCAAAGAAAGAGTAGCATCTAAATTGCATTTTATGTATAGGAATAAGGTGATGGGACGTAATCCTGACAATGTTATGTCTATACTTGGAATTAAGGAGTTTCAAGAATCAATAGATTATATAACATTATCTGGAACCTGTCTTTCTCCACAGTTTCTAAAGTCTCATTATCCCTTATTGAAAAAAGCAAAAGGTAAAATAATCATCAACGGAGGTGGGATGGAAGAGTATACATATAGTAATGAAAAAGCAATTTATATTACAAAGAAAACTTTGAAGGAACTGAATGTCTACGCTTTCATAGCTAGGGATGAAAAAACGTATTGTGCTTTCTCAGATGTTACAGACAATGGTTTTAAAGGCATAGATTGTGCTTTCTTCTTGAATGATTGTTTTGAACCAGTTAAGTTAAAAGGAAATTACATCGTGTCAAATTTTGATAGCACAGATGAACCAGTTTTTAATGGTGATGTCATTCGAACTCATCATTCTTACGGTTTTTATGAATGGACACAAAGATTCTTTGGAAGAAAAAAGAAAGGGAGCACTTACAAAAACCGAACACAATTATTTCTGAACTTCCCGATGATTACATCAATATATACGCAAATGCCAAGGAAGTACATACTGATAGAGTACATACTGCAGTGGTATCACTTATCTATGGAACACCTGTCAAACTTTATTCTAAAACACCAAGAAAAGAATTGTTTGAAAGAGTAGGTGCAAGTAATATAACTGAAGAATTAACAACGCTAGATTTTAACAAATTAAAAAAATTAAAAGAAAAACAAATTAAATTTTTGTCTAAAGTTATAAAATGAAGTCCTGTGGCCTATTTGGAAGCAGCGGCACATAAATGTGCAATTTTGCCAGCGAAAGAGGATATCATGCAGTTCACGAAACTTTAGAAGAATTTGAGAAAGGTCTTAGATGGTTATTAAAAGAAAATCGGTGAAAAGAACTGGGTGAAAAGGGATATGATTACGTAAAAAACATGAATTTAACAAAGTTATATATGAACATATTAATGCATATAATAAGGTAGTAGGCTAATATTTAGGATTTTTTTACAATAGCACCATTGTTCTTATAATATACATAATTCTTTTTTGGAACTTTCCAATCTTTTCCATATCTATAAGCAAGGTATTCTTCAGTTTCAGCGGGCACTTTAAATTCCATTCCGTAAAAGGTTATAGTTGATAAGTTTGTAAAAAAATGGTTTGGTATTTCTAGTTGAATAATACCACCAATTTTTTTATGTAGCACACCTAAATATTTAATGAGATGGATTCTGAATGCATAAGGCACTATATGTTGTGCTATTTTACACAATCCTGTTGTAATGGATGCTGGTATTCGACCATATTCAAATAGAAGATGCTGTTCTGGAAGTAAAATCCTATACAAATAATCTAAGAACTGTTCCATTATCGTTTGACGGATGAGCCATGTATACGTTGCTTTACCATTGTTTAACTGGTATAATGTAATATCAACTCTCCAATCTTTATTTAATATTCTAACTGCTCCATTCCATACTTCAATATATGACTTAAAACCTCTATCATTTAACTCCTGAAAGACAGCATGCATCTTGGAGATCTGAGTATGCCATGCTCCCAGGTCAATATCATGGTCCCATGGGATGAATTTTCCATCCCTTACAGCACCCAGTAATGTCCCCATATCAAGCCAATACTCGATGCCCTGCTTATCAAGCACTTCTTTTATTTGCTTCAGAGCTTCAATTGCAACTTTTTCATCCATTTGGCCACCTACCACTGACTATTGCACCGTCCTCTTCATAATAGTTATAATCCTTTTTAGGAATTCTCCAATCCTTACCATATCTGTATGCTAAATATTCTTCCATTTTACCAGGCACTTCAAATTCCATTCCATAGAATGTTATTGTGGACAAATTCTCAAAATAATGCCTTGGTACCTCTACATTAACATACTTCCAACCAATTTTCTTAGAAACTAATTGTACAAATTTAGTAAGTAGTTTCCTCAACCAAGAAGGTAATATATGGCTAATATTAATCAGAGTCATATGTAAATTTAAAGGTACCGATTTGGGAGGATCTCCAAAATAAATAGGAGCAGATAATAGCCACATCAAATATTGTGCAGCTAGCTTTACCCGCTGTTTTCTTTTTCCCACTCCCTTTTTGGGATGATGGTGGGTTGGGACGAACCATTTCCTCATTGCATCGTTGTTTAACCGATACATTGTAATATCAATCCAAAAATCTTCATTTGTTTCACTAATATAAATCCTGATAGAATCTTCACCAAAGTTTACTCGGAACTTTCTATCCCTAAGTCCATTACATGCCGAGGCTATCTTAGTTATATCTTTGTACCATATACCTAAATCAATATCGTGTTCCCATTCAATTAATTTACCATCTCTTACGGCACCCAATAATGTTCCAGAGTCTAGCCAATATTCCATGTTATGTTTATCTAGAACTTCTTTTACTTGCCTTAAAGCAGCAACGGCAACTTTTTCATTCATTTTTTACTATTGCACCATCCTCCTCATAGTATATATAATCCCTTTTTGGAATTTTCCAATCTTTACCATACCTGTAAGCTAAATAATTCTCCATTGGAGCGGGTACCTTAAATTCCATTTCATAAAATTTTATCGTAGATCGGTTCTTAAAATAGTGGCTTGGTACTTCAAATACAAGAGTATAGGTGACTTTCCTGTGTAATTTACGCATGGCATGGTTCCAAAAATTAAAGCTCTTAAGTGATGTGTTGCGTATCACAAATAGAATTTTATGTAAAAATTTGGTGACAATACTTGCTCCTTCACAAACCGATTTATGATCCCATGCAGATATAACCCAGTTCAAATAACCGGTGATTTCGCCAACAAAATTTTTTACAATCTGTGATTCTCTAATCGCTTTCCCATCAGTTAAATCATACAGATCTAAACAAATAAGAAAATTATTTTTCCGAAACGCAATTATAAATTCACCGCAGTATATCTTAAAACCTTTGAGATTCAAATCGTTGAGTACGAACGGTAACTTTTCTTTGTTTTTTTTCCACATACCTAAATCTATATCATTATCCCAAGGGATAATTTTTCCGTCCCTTACAGCACCAAGTAATGTCCCATAGTCTAACCAGTATTCAACGTCATAATTATCTAATACTTCTTTTACTTGCCTTAATGCTTCTATTGCTTTTTTTTCATCCATTTTTGTCGCTCATCAATTCATTTCTTGCGATTTCCAGCTCTTCCTTTGTATCTATTTCCATGCACAATTCGTCATTAAAATACAGGGGATATAATAACAGTTCATCTGATATGTCGTTGAAAACGTTCTCCGCATAGATATTCACATCTCCTTTTTCAATGTGTGCTTCACATGCATTTAACCAAAACAAGAAATCGTCTTTAGAAAATTTGTACATGGGAAGGCAGGCAAAAGCAGTTTTTCCAATAAATTCTATACCGATTTTAATTACTCTATCATTGACAATAACAGCTTTGAAATCCTTTTCGGGTACTTCAATTTTTTTATTAACTAAAACGTGATTTCCTTTCTCATCAATAATTCTTTCCAACAATTTCTTTTCAAACAACAAATCGCCATGAAGTAAAATAATGTCATCGTCAATGAACTCTCTGGTAAGCCACATAGAGTAAATATAATTGGTAGAGTTATATCTCGGATTATGTACATAAGAAACATTTAGATTGGAATAACTTTCCTTGACATATTCCTTTATTTTACCCTCAAACGACCCTGTGGTTATAATCACATCCGTTATTCCACAACCAATTAAATTGTCTAGTTGAATCCCTAAAATCGCGCTATTTCTTATTCTAACAAGCGGCTTTGGTATCTCTTTCGTTACGGGATAAAGCCTCTCCCCTTTTCCTGATGCTAATATCAACGCTTTCACAATATCACCAAATATTCTCCAACATTTGTCTTAAACCTTCCTTAGAAACGTTCCTTGGATTATTATTCATTCTACTAGGTGTAAAACTTTCTGTTAATATAAATTCTATATCCTTCTCACCTATACCAAAATCTCTTAGTCTTGTATCATCCAAAATACCTTTTAATAGCCCATCAAACTTTCTTTTTCCTTCTTTACCATCACCTGCGCCAATAATAGAAAGAATTTCCGCCATTCTTTCCTTTACAAAAGCAACGCCCCTTTTATCATTACAATCATCTTCAGTTACCATCGGATTAAATTCTAAAAACGCCGGCATTGTCAGAGCGACCGCATGTCCATGAGCTATACCAAAATATGATGTTAGTGGATATGAAATTGCATGGCAAGCAGTAGTCTTAGATATGGTTATTGCCTTCCCAGAGAAATGAGATGCTTCCGCCATTGCAACTCTTACTTCTTCATTAGGTGTTTTCACGGCTTTCGCAATATTGCTAAAAGCAAGTTCCATTGCTTTCTTCGCATACGTCCTCGATTTTTCCGTTGAGTTAACTGACCAAAAACTTTCTATACCTTGACAGAGCGCATCCAAACCATTGCTAGCAGTGAGATAAGGAGTTAATGAATATGTGAGGGTGGGATCCACTAATGCAACATCGGGAACAATTTTTTCAGTTTCCAACGAGTGCTTTTTCTTATTTATGTATATCGTTGCAAACTTAGTAACTTCGCTTCCTGTACCTGCGGTCGTCGGAATGGCAACAAGAGGCTTACCACCATGTACCATTTTTTTTTCGCCTACGATATACAAAATTGGATCATCCGATTGAACTGAGAGAGCATTTATCGCTTTCGCAGAATCTATCACACTTCCACCACCAACCGCGATAACTATATCGGGATCAAATTTTTTAAAAATTGATACGCCCTTTTGTATCTCCCCTATTTCGGGATTGGGAGTAGGATTGAATCCCGCGTAAGAAGCATTTTCGATGATAGGCCCGATTTTTTCTTCCGCTCCGGACAAACGAAATGATTTCTTGCCGTAAACTAAAAATATCTTTTTTGCATCATATTCCGAAAGCAGTTTATCCAGATTTTTTAATGTGCCAATTCCAAAAAATACCCTTTGCATTTTACACCTCCAAGAATTTCATAAACTCTCTTTTTAATTCGATTAAAGGCACAGTTGGCCTTCCCAAGTCGCCTCGAGAACCTTTTTTCACATGAACTACAATAAATGCTGGCCCGTCAATTTTATTTAAATGTTTTATTTCTTCAATTAACTCCGATCTCGTTTTAACCTCTGCGGCATAGGTATATCCAACTGCTTTCGCTATTTCACAGAATTTAATATTAGTTGCAACAGTAGGTTGCCCACCTGTGGAATCATAAGAGAAATTATTCAATAGGATATGATAATAATTTTGTGGCTTGTAATGTCCAATTGTCGCGATATTCCCCATGTGCATCAAAATCGCACCATCGCCATCAAGAACGAAGACTTTTTTATTTGTATTTAACGCAAGTCCAAAGCCAATCGCATTTGCATATCCCATTGCACCCACATTAAGAAAATCTTTCTCATGGCCTTCTTTTTCTCTATACTCAAACAGCTCACGCGATGTTTTTCCCGTAGTAGACACAAATATTGCTTCTTCATC
>AHKK01007490.1_pt1 | contig 11825 bp, 10 predicted proteins | sample 412088 | NCBI WGS metagenome assembly AHKK01 (sample SAMN00138729, study PRJNA73973) | sediment metagenome | reverse complement strand
TAGTTTCGCGTTACGTAATAGTGGCGATGAAGTAATACTACAAGACAAGAGCGGGGGGACAGTGGATGTTGTTATATATGGAGATTCCGAGTACAAGTGCGAGAATTGGCAAGGTGAGCCTTTGAAGAGTCCGAGAGAGGGCATGGTATACAAACGAGAGGGCGTTAAAGATACAGACCAGAGCGAAGATTGGATTCTGCTACCTTTTGGCGCTTCTTATTTCCCACCCGAAATTATCCACGGTTTTGGTGAAGTAACCGCTTTCGTATCGCCTGATTGCAGTTTCACCATTTTGCAGAGCGAGCTGGATAACGCTTCATCATCCATGTATATCAACCTGTACCAATTTGAAAACCCATATCTCATGGACCTCGTTTTGGATGCTCTGGATAGATGCGTGAACGTGTTTCTGTTGCTTGAGAGTAACCCGATTGGCGGGATTAATGATGAAGAGCTGTATATTGCAGCGAAGATAAAAGCAAGAGGTGGGGAAGTTCGTTTTGCCATCGATCCGTTCATAAACCATGCCAAGTACGTCGTTATTGACAGCGAAACAACCATGATAATGACCGAAAACTGGAAAAATACCGGGATACCGTATAATAACACCTTCGGAAACCGTGGCTGGGGCATCGTTATAAGAGATAAAGCGGTGGCGAATTACTTCAAAGCTGTATTTCTAGACGATTTCCAGCGCGGCAAAGTAGATTTACCGGAGGGGTTAGAAACAGAAAGCATTAGCCGTGACATACCCCTAAGCGCGTATATACCTGTTTTTGTGCCTCTTACACTGAATTGCAATTATTCTCTGCGCCCGGTTTTAGCGCCTGATACAGCCATGAGTAACGAGACGATACTGGGTGCAATAGACAAAGCAGAAGAAAGTATTCTTGTGCAGCAGTTCTCAACTGGCAGATTCTGGGCTGACGCGGACAACCCATTCATATTCGCATTAATAGAAGCTGCAAGACGAGGCTGTGAAGTTAAAGTGCTGCTGGATTCCAAATATTTAGCTGGGTATAACAATAATGACGAGGTCATTTCGTGGCTGAGACAGGTAGCGGCGGCCGAGCATTTGGATTTAGAAGCGGAATTAGCGGATTTAAATGGTTTGGGGCTGGTGAAAATACATAATAAGGGCTTAATCGTTGATGACCAGAAAGTGGTTATTACATCGCTGAACTGGAACGCCAATTCTATCCATAACAGAGAAGCGGGCGTAATAATAGAGAACGCTGAAATAGCTTCGTTTTTCAATGCTGCTTTCTTTCACGATTGGAACGTGTCGGTGAAAGCGGGCAGAGAATCGGGTAACATGAGAATCGTGTGGGTTATATTGACTCTCTTCATTTCCTTTGGTATTTTTAGAGTGGTTAAGTGGTATAAGAGGATATAGTGGCGGTATTACGTTCAGTTGTGAATTACGAATTACGAATTACGAATTACGAATTACGAATTACGAATTACGAATTACGAATTACGAATTACGAATTACGAATTACGTGTCATTTGCATTTTTAGGATTATCGCTTCTTCGCTATTGTTGAGCCACCGATAAAAAGGGGTATGGGTATAATAGGCACCGGGTAGAGGGTTGTGCCTTCGACTTGGGAAATCCCTAAATTTCACTGCAGAGCACACACAGAGAGAACGCAGAGGCAGGCACCAGAAAACCTAAGCAATGGTTGGAACAGTCTTAAAACTCTGCGTACTCGGCGCTCTCCGCGGTGATAAATCACTGGATTTTTAGATAGTGCCGTTTCCGCACAGAAAAACCTTTCCCTATCACATACATCTCAGCACTGCCTTTACGAGACGCAGCAGGCGAATGTGCCCTAGTATACCGAAACTTCGCCTTCACGCACTTATAGAATTCGTTATAGTAAGCCCCTTGAAATATCTTCGCAACGAAGTTGCCATTATTTCTTAGTAGTGCAGAAGCGATATTCAACGCGGAAGTGCTCAGTTCAGAGGATCGAAACTGGTCGTAATCTCTAGTTCCACTCAATTGCGGTGATAGGTCCGAGATAACAGCATCCACTAACTCGTGCCCTTTTCGATTCAAGACCGCTTTAATAGCCGCTAAAGTCTCCTGCTCCTTTGTTATGTCGCTTTCCAATATCACTATGTCCGCTATGTTTTCCATCGGCTGCAAATCCACACTTAATACCAGCCCGCTATCACCAACTAACTCATATGCAACTTGAGACCAGCCGCCGGGTGCAGCACCAAGATCAAGTACGACATCTCCCGCTCTTATCAGCCAGAACTTAGTGTTTATTTGCAACAGTTTAAATGCGGAACGAGAGCGGTAACCCAACTCTTTCGCACTTTTGTAAAAACGGTCTCCTTTTAAGTCTGCTCTCTTTACCATCGGTTCTGATTTAATGCATATAAGGTATAACTTCTATCCATAAATAAATTTAATTTAGGACGCAGATTTACACGGATTTACACGGATTTAATTTCTTATGCGATAATCTGCGTTAATCTGTGTCAATAATCAATTTTCTTGATTAATTAGTTACTTAGCTTAACGACATTTGAGCACAAAATTCTTGAAATAGCCAAAAAACGGGGTTCGCTTACAGCTACTTAACCGTACCTTGCCCTGCTTTATCGCATGTAATATCGCTTTCGGATCAGGCTCTGTTTCCACCATAACGGTCGCAAGGCCAACACAGTCCGCGGAATGTGCATCGCTTCCCGCAACGGCAGTAATATTATTGCGCGCAGCCGTTATGCACGCTATTTTATTTCCAAGGCCGGTAAAAAATCGTGAATTGTAGATTTCTATCGCGTCTATGCCGGACTGCACGTTACCAATACTATGACGGAACGGATGGAACGGATGAGGTACGATAATTACTACCGTGTCGTTCATCTCACGCGCTATCTTTATCGTTTCCGCAGGTGATAAGCCCTTGTCTATCTTTTCTTCGATACCGAGCACGAGTAAATGACCCTTACTAGTTGTTACTTCCATACCCGGGATAATTATCAAATCCAAATGGTTATCTGCTACGTATTCACGTGCAGCAAAAGAGCCATCTATTGTGTCGTGGTCGCATATTGCAATACCATCGAGCTTTTGCGCGATTGCACTTGCTATTATCTTCTCTACGGAATCATGTCCGTCATGCGAGTAATTTGTGTGCACATGCAAGTCAAGTGTTAAAGACATAGTTGGGGGCATAGGTCGTCATATTAAGATTAGTAGTTGTTGTATTTGTAGCTAATCCAAAAAACCTATTTGTTTTTCTATTGCATATAACGTATAACTTCTACCTATTTAGGACACGGATTTACACAGACGTGATAGTCCGGATTATTAAGTTTTTACGGGTTCATAGAATCAAAACTAAAAAATCAATACACCACATTACTTTAAATCGGTGTTAATCAGCGTTAATCTGTGTCTTAAAAATTCTTAAAAAATGTTAGTACAGTTCTGGCAAATTATTCTTTCTTGGTTTACATATCCTCAGGCGCATGAGCGATCTTTATCAACGCCTCTTTCTCCATGAAATGCAATTTGCCAGGAACGATGAGCACATGTGGTAGCGCGCCAAATTCAAAGCTATTTAGTACATTCATATAATCGGCCTTCACAACCGGGTTATCGGATCCAGCCCTCGCAATACCAACAATTATCGTCTGTTTTAGCTCGTTACCGTTCTTTTTCGCATCCACTGCCTCCAGCAGCTTCAATGCTTCTGCTATGGACATTGAGATGTCGAGATAGAGCAGAGTATGCAACCCGCGCTCACGGTTCGCTATTATCGTTTCGTACGGCACGTCAGATATAACGTCCTTGTAAGCGGGAGAGACAGTTATGGATTTACCAAACTTGTAATTCTGTAGCCCTGATAATCCGGCAACTGCAGATGAAATAGACGGTGCATGCACTATTCTCGTCTCTATTCCCATATCTATCGCTCTAAGCCGCAAATCAAGATGCGTTGTGGCGATCATTGCATCACCACCACTGAGTAGGACCACTTTCTGGTACTTTGCGAGTTTTAGTATCCCTTCTTCTGCTGTTTCTTCTATGTCGCTCCGCTCAAGCACAAAGATACGCTTTCTGTACATCCGTTCCATCGCTTCTATCGTTTTCCCACCTAACGGCGAGGTGTAAAACTCGGTATAAATTACGTCTGCATTCCGTATCGCTTCCAACCCCTTTAAGGTTATGTCCTCTTCATCGTATAGGCCAAGACCTACAAAAGTTAGCATAAACAAACTTTTCTTTTTACATAAGAAAAGTTTTTTTTTCAAAAAAGAAAAAAATTGGCGTGCAAATGCCTATAAAATCAGTAACACTAGTATGAATATCACATCTATGACAAGCGTAGTAGTAGCATTTATCGCAACCGTCTTGCTCCCCAGCTTAGGACCAAAGAGCGACACGTGCAAGGGTAAAGAATGTTTTGCGAATCTTGCCGAGAATGATACTACCGTGCCCAGGAACAGTGCGATTAGTACACTTTTTGTCGTTATCAGTCCCTCAGCCAGAAGGCTACCAGCGAGGATTATCCCGGCAGTAGTGTTCACAATCGCTGTTGCGCTAATCAAAGCGACTCCGCTTTCCAATCCGAAAAAGCTCGTAATAGGTCCTAGAATCGCAGAAAATCTATCGAATAAGTTCAACTCCATCGCCACGGATACCAGAAACAGGGTGATGAACATCGTGGGCACAATCCTTTTGAGCATGTTGTATGTGCTCTTAGCGCTTTTATTCAATGCCTGTTTTTTATCCATAACCGGGGCATTATTGTGATTGCTAGTTGCAATAGCAGAACATTTTTTCGTGTCTTTTAGCCATATTCTCGCAAGGAATATCCCGAAACCTGTTTTCAGGAGTGCTGCGAGTCCCACCATGCACACATATATTACACCCGTAGTCAACCCGAGAATAGGAATCACAACAGGTATGAAATACGTGAGGACGTGAGAGAGGATGCTAGGAAAAGAGCTGATTAGCGTGGTTGCTATTACCTCACGCTCAGAAATAGTTTTATCGTTCAGGCCGTCCACGAGCATGGAGTAACCGGCAGTAGTGCTGAACGTGCAGGTTACCACCGAAAGAGCAGATACTGCACTGATATTCGCTTTACTGGATATCGGTTTAATCAACCGGTCAAATTTCCGCATTAGCCCGATGTCAACCGCGAAATTCGTTGCAAATATGCCTATTGCTATTACCGGGACAATTCTCGCCATCCAGTAAAGGGTATATATCAGCGAAGTATATATGATCTCCATCATTTTATACAATAAATAAGAATCAAACAATAAGAAAATGGAAAAAATTGCACCACTAAACGCATTTAAGCTGGATTTCTTTCGCCTGATTAGATTCTCGATTGTGGGTGTTATCGGTGCCGTGATTAATACAGGACTATTATGGCTATTTACTGACCTTGCGGGGATATATTATCTCTACTCATCAGCAATTGCTATTGAAATAGGGATAATAATACAATTTCTATTAAACGATCGGTGGACATTCAGAGAAAAAAAAACTAGAGGTGTGAAACAATTCATTATCCGTATCCTAAAAAGCAACCTGTGGCGTTCTGGTGGATTGGTGATCAACATTGGTGTTCTTTACCTCTTAACCGAGTATGCGGGCCTATATTACCTAATCTCGAATATTTTTGGTATCCTTTGCGCTTTTTTATGGAACTATATCCTTGAAAGCCGGCTAACGTGGGAGATTACGCGGTAGGTTACAAAAACAAGTGAAGGGCAATAAATGAGGATAGAGAAGAGCGCAATAATCCCGATTTTTTTTTGCAATTTACAGTCGGCATTTTGCAATTAATTACGTAACTTCATATAGCTGCCATCTTCCCCCTCCCCACTCATACGCCAAATAATATCGTGTCTCATCGTCAAAAGCAGAATAGTTTATGTCAAAGTGGTTATCCCTTGTGAAAGCCCTCTCGTAGGGACCAATGCAAACATAATCCACGCCATAGTCTTTGACAAGTGCATAATTCCCTCCGAACATCGCCTTTTCATCTCGCTTCCTCGCATTAATCATTGTCCAGTTGATGCCATGAGACCACAGCCACCCCTCGTAACCCATCACTCTCGGCCTTCCTGACAGCGAGGGTATAGGGTGATTATGCGCGCTTCCGGTTAAGAACACACTATCAGGTGGCGTATTCTCTCGCACCCAATCTGCAATTTCGGTCTCTTCTTGTGTCCAAATCACGTAGCTATCCTCCACCATTGCTACGTGTGTTACTAAGCCAAAAGAAGTAGAAGCGAGGATCAAAATAGCGAGTAATACAGTAGCGAGTGTTTTAAAAACCCTTTTATTAAAGTCGGTTACCCATAATATGGCCAACGACGCCATCACGGCAGTCAGTGAGAGCCAATATATGAATATCTTATAGTTGTCAAAATACCAAGGTTGGAATTTCACGAAGTTCGCAATGACGAAAAGGAGTAAAAATGGCAGATAAAATAGCCTTGCTTTGTTATTTGCTTTTAAAATGCCTAACGAGAGGAGGATGATAAGCCCACCTGCGTTGAGCGCCCAGAACATTTGCAGTACAGTGATGGTTTTTGCGATAGAAAAAACTGTGGTGGCGATAGATGACCAATCAAAGCTCATTATCATGTTCCTGTTCTCTTCTGTCCAACCGGGGAAAAAGACGAAGAAATCTTCTGATATGCCTGTTCTTATGCTCATTATTTGCGGTAAAGAAAGAAGAATCAGCGGCACGAGTAAAGAAATGAGGACCCACAAATTGCGTCTGCGAAACATTTTCTGCGAAGATTTTTTGATACACACAACAGCAGAAAGGAATAGAGCGACAAATGCAGTGACCATAAATGTATGTGCGTGTATGTACGGCAGCAAGCCGATAAGCACACCGGCAAGTATTAGTTCCCTATATGCATGTCTCTGTGTATCCCGCTCATCCGTAAATAATGCGTGTAATAGAAGAATATAGACGGCAAAAGAGATACCCATACCGATCATCGCCGTTCTTTGTGGCATTAATACTGCGTACATCGGGTTCAGAAAGTGGATGTTAACGGATTGAAGACCCGCAGGGAGTCCGGCGAAGATGAAGATAAACGTAGCTAATAGCCCGACCTTCTTTAAGCCCGTCAATTTGTACGCGAGAAAGAAGAACAGACCAAAAAAGGAAAGTTGAAATAAAATGTTTGGGATGATAAGAGAACTCCGGAGGTCCAAACCGCCTTTCATTAATACCGCGGAATAGAAATCCATGAGAAATGGATAGTGCATCTTGATATGTAAATACTGCGGATAATTCAGTGGGAATGATAAATCGGCTCCGTAAACAAAAGAGGTGATGATAGAGGTATGGAACGGATAATCGGCCCAAACAGTGTGAAATGCGTATATGTTGCCCACTTCATCAATGCGGAAAACACCGTATAAGTTCATAATCGTCAAATAAAGCAGAATGAGCATAAAAAAAGAAATGGTGAGTTTATCTTCATGCCAAATAATAACAGATTTATTCTTCAAATCAGTAAAAGCCGCTTTTACTGATATTTTAGACCATCTAAAGAGCATGGCGGACAAAAAAATGTATATGGTGATGCTAATGAGTATAATATCAATGCTTAACGAACCATTTAGACATGCAAGCAGGAAAGTAGCCCATATAGTTATTGCATTTCCAACGACGAACGAGAAAAGAACCCGTTCTATGCAGTGGAATCTGTAGCTCAGAAGGAATGAGATAGATAGTCCGAGAAGAAAACTGAAGATGATGAAGAATATCCAGAGTGGCATGTATCTTCATTGCTTTCTTGTTCTATATAAAATATAACTTCTGCATATAAATTTAATTTAGGACGCGGATTTACACGGATTTACACGGATTTAATTTCTTCTATGTTAATCAGCGTTAATCTGTGTCAATAATTGATTTTTGTTTGTTCATTGCAAAATGGTTCCGAGTGTTAGAAAATCCGCGAGACAACTCGGTATTTATATGTCCCTATAATAATAAGTAAGACGTTAGTGCGACCTGTGGCGGACTCCCGTACCGGAAGGGTTATTTCCAACGAAGAGATGGCTCGGCGGATTGAGAAATAATAGGATGAAATAAAAAGCAATTTTCGGGAATGAAAGAATGCCTCATCGAATTGACATAGACGGTATCAGTAAGGATCTGTTTATCCTCCAGAACCTGAGTCTTGCCAGTCGGTCTTTTTGTGAGAAGTACAGAATAAACCAGTACTCGGAAGTGGAGTCGGAATTCGACTGGTATTACTACCTGGGGTGGTTGAAGGCTATAGTCTCAGAGAAGCTTATTGTGTGTGCAATAAAGGTGCGTATAATGCGGGACTTCCTGCGAGAAGTGGACGAAGAGATAGACTTCGCCGATTTGGACCAAAGGGCAGGTTCTGGTCTTGTTCTCGGACAGTTTCATGCTGGATCTGATCCTCTGACTTTAAGAGAGGCCTGCAATAAGATCATCCACGCAACGGAGGTCAACTTGGTCTGGGAAGATGTGACCATAAGGGCAGATGGCGAGAGAGAGGCCGACGAAAATCGGCCAGAGTACTGGAACGGGAGTGTCATGCTCGAAGGCATTAAAGGAAACAGAGAATGGAAATTAGAGCTCTATGTGGTTGACTTCTGCATAGCCTTGGAGAGACTTCTTTCAGAACTGGGGGCTAATGTTGATTGGTACCACATCTATAAGTACGATACATGATGTCAAACCTCAGCTTGGAGAAAGACGCTAGTAATCTCGCGCCCCTCAAGCTGTGCGTTATGCACTGAGAATTTCTTCCCTGAATGTATTCGTGAGCCATAGTCACCGAGCTAAAGCCTTTGTCCGGGCGATCAGCTCGTACCTGCCCAAATATATATCCGCGTAGATAGACGAGTACGAGCTCCTTCTTGACAGTGCAGACATCAACGTGTTGATAAGAAATGCGCTTCAATCCGGTCTTGTCTCTTTAATCTCTTTTCCTGTGACCCGATAATGGCATCCTGTAAAAGTGCTACGGCGAAGAAAATGTTGGTATCCACTCCTGGAGTACTGCCCGTCCAGCTACTATGGAGAACCTCTTTAAGGATTCATCATCCCCATCAGGAAAAGAATTTTAATCTTTATCTTAACCATTCCTTCATATAATTTATTATTGCATAGCAGATATATATCAAGATACGCTAAACTCACTTTTATATGCTGGTTTTTATCATTTCGCTAACAAGTAATTTATATAAAAAGGGTTATGTATTACAAAGGGGCCCGTAGCTTAGTACGGTTAGAGCGCCCGGCTCATAACCGGGCGGCCAAGGGTTCAAATCCCTTCGGGCCCACTATAAACCCTTTTCTTAATGGGCGTTTAAAATTTAAAATTTAAAATTTAAAGTCAAAAGAGCCCATTTTCATTCCCGTTTTATATTTTGCAATTTGCGTTTTGCAATTAAGTGCTCAAAATCCAGAAGATTTTGAGCAATTACAGCTCATCTATCTACGAGTTGGTGTATCAGATTTCGCCCTTCTTCTGACCCGAATAAAGGGGGGTCCCAAAGCGAAACTACTTTGTAACGAGTAGCAGTAACTTTCTCCGCCAATTTGGGGTCATAACCTTCCTTTTCATGCTTCTCCCTAGCAATCAAGATGCCCCTTCTTTGCCATTTCGGCGTTTCATTCAGATTAATCCCTAAACGAAAAAGCATTTCATGCACCTCGGCCGCTTTCATCCCCTTCAATCGCTTCTCTGCTTCCTTTTCGCTTAGTCCGGTATCTTGCAACCCATAATACCCATATGCATTGATGTGATTTCGCCATGCTTCTGCCTGCCGCTGCGCGAGATACTCCAAAACATCTACCTCTCCGCAAACCGGGATCACTCTCGCATCAAATGCAATAGCATCCTTAAAATCCAAAATGAAGGTCAAAGCACTTGCCAAAAAGCTTGCAAGTACAGAATCTAGCTTCTCAATTCTACCTTTAAATGGGACATCGTCAAAGTAAAGGTTTATCTCGTCAGAGAAGATGTATGCAAGTTTCGGGTTGAATCCGCTGTTCAAGAATAATAGCTCCACTGCTTTCACTATTCCTTTCGCGAGCCTTGCGTCATATGGTTTTCCAAAAGTGCTTAAGACCCGCTTGAAATTCCTGCCATCTGCACGCACGAACAAAGGTGTAATGGCCTTCATATTGGCGTATATTTCTCTATCCCGGGCCTTATATTTATGTCTCGCTTGGTTCTGACCTTTCATCCCCTGTTCTTTTTCTTCACTTTTTTCTATATTTCCACCTCTTTCTCTCCTCTTTCTCCTTCTCCTTTGGCCTCCTCCTGCGCTCTTCTTCTCTTGACATGCTTTATCAGCACGATGTCGCCAATTGCCATTACCCATCGGTATGGGATAATTACGCCCTCATTCTTGCTTACCTCGAAAGCATTTGGATTTACATTCCTCACTGCCAGTCCAGATATCCTCTTCTCTTTTATATCTACAGTCACATCTTCTATCTTACCGACGTAAACCCCTCTATCCGTGTACAAATCCTGCCCATATAAGGAAGACAACTCTAGTTCCATAATCACTATTTATGATTAAATACCATATATACTTAATGGGTTAACTTAACGAAGAAACAATGCGGGCATCTATACAAGTTGGTAAAATCATCGGCATACCTATACGATTGCATATATCATTTTTATTTATCTTACCTGTATTCGTAGTGATGTTTGCAGAAGCTTCAGAGCCTGTCGGATTAGGCGATATAGAAAATTTATCGCAACAATATCGCTATATCTTTTCTGCACTAGCAACAATGCTCTTTTTCTTCTCCGTTTTACTCCACGAGATGTCCCATTCATACGTTGCAATGAGATATGGTGCAAAAATACACTCCATCACTCTTTTCATCTTCGGTGGCTTAGCGATGATGGAGGATATACCAAAGGAGCCGGGGAAGGAATGGCGGATAGCAATTGCTGGACCTGCGATGAGCTTTGCCCTCGGAGTAGCTTTTCTTATCAGTTATTTTGGCCTAAAATCCGTGAATTTACCTATTTATTATCCGGCTCAGGTGCTTTTATTTGGCCTCGGGTATCTTAATGTGGTATTAGCCACTTTTAACTTGTTACCAGCATTTCCCATGGATGGTGGTCGCGTTCTAAGAGCATTACTAGCTAAAAGAATGTCATTTCTACAAGCGACGAAGAAAGCAGTGTTCGTGGGTAAAATATTCGCTATTCTAATGGGTATAGTAGGACTTATGCCAGACCCTTTTTGGCTTTATTCAACAGGAGAACTAAGAGCACCTTTTAATCTTTTTCTGATCTTTATTGCTATTTTCCTGTATACCGCCGCGACAGAAGAAGAACGTGCTACCACCACTTTTGCCATGTTAGAGGGAATAAAGGTAAAAAACGTGATGAGAACCGAACACACATGCGTGCTGGACGATATACCCATCATGGAGCTGTCGGATAAGATGCTTGCGGAGAAAACATACGAATATGCGGTGGTGGGGGCAAGCGGCGAACCAAAAGGATTTGTAACATTTGGCGCAATAAAGGCGTTGTCTAATGAGCAGCGTTACATTTTCAACGTTTCTGATGTTATTGGTTCATTTGATAGAGTTAGTGATGTTATATCAGAAGAGGAAGAGGCGGTGGAAGCACTAAAGCGGATGCTAAAAGCGAAAAAGAACGTTTTTGCTGTGGTGGAAGCGGCAAGTGGGAATTTCATAGGCGTGATAACGAGGTCAGATTTAGCGACTTATATAGAGATGTTGAAGGGACGCATTTGAAATGCAATGGGGGAGAACCCACAAGATTTTCACAGC
>AHKK01013027.1_pt1 | contig 12286 bp, 12 predicted proteins | sample 412088 | NCBI WGS metagenome assembly AHKK01 (sample SAMN00138729, study PRJNA73973) | sediment metagenome | reverse complement strand
AATTCTAAGGCGAAATTGGGTGATATATCGAGTCCCTCTCCGGGGTTGAGTGTCACGAGTTCCTGGTTCTTTGTCATGCCCCTGATAAGTTCGATCGTGTATTGCGTACCAATAATTGGGCACTGATACGCGCTCGCGAGTCGATCGACCGCGCCAATGTGATCCAGGTGTCCGTGACTGCAAACTATCGCGACCACATCCTTCTTTGGAATCACAGAGTCATCGGGTATCACACCCATGGCAATGAGTTGCTTCGTAGTGTACGACTCTTGCCCTCCTTCGCCATCTTGCAGCTTATCGAGACATAACCCCATATCAAAGATCAAAACTTCGTTATCGACCCGCACCGCGGTCATGTTCCGACCAACTTCTTCGTAACCACCAACTGTTATTACTTCCATGTTATTATGTTTACTCTAAGCTTTACTTCAATAAAAGGCTATACCAGCAAATGAAATAACTCAGGTGCAAAGCCCTTAACCACCTCGGTGGTATCATGCGAACCTCGAAGCACTCAGGCAAAAACCGTTTTAACCGCCTCTTCGAACCTGTCCAGACCCGTATCCGCCTCCTCCTTTGTTATGACAAGAGGCGGTGAAAAACGTATGGCTGAGTCGCCGCATGGCAGCAGTACGATACCCTCCTTGAACCCTTCAACCACAATCCTGTCCCTGGTATCAGGGTCTATGGATTCCAATATCTTCCCGCTCCATGAAATTCAAAGCAGCAAGTGACGCAGCCGAAAGTGTTGGAATGGGTGCCTGGCGGCCAGTCCATTATAGAACTACTGGAAAAGGTTGCACCCAGAGGAAGACCGCCTCCTAAAGCCTTTGCCATACATACCTACAATATCAGCCCTTACGCCGAAGTTTTCCATTGCCATGAACGTACCTGTACGATTCAATACCACAGCCAGGATATTCCAGGTGTAGTGGACACCGGTAGCAATACCCGTAATGGGCATGTACTGCCCTGATGGTCGGAAAGTGTGCCTTATTTATGCTTGACCGTTGAACACGTCAGGGAAAGAGAACCTAAGGTCCTGCCATGAAAGGCACCGTAAAAGCCCAACACAGTCTGCCTGTGCAGTTTCCACATTGCCAGTTTGATGGCGGCCTCAACAGACTCGGTACCGCTGTTACTGAAGAACACTCGGTCATATCCGGTCAACTGCTTGAGTTTTTCCGCAAGTCCGACAGGCGGGTCGGCAAAGAAGTCTGTGAAGATGGAGGGTTCAAAGAAATATTCTTGCATAATGATTCACCAATAAGCATAAAGGTGTATAAGAACTTTTCGGATTTAAACCTGAACGAATATTTGATGGCACTCTAATCCGACCTCTGCCACAGACCTTTCTCTTTAAGCTTTTCAATCACCTCTCTCTTTCGCACAAACTCCCTGGTTCTGAGCTCTTCACGCTTAATTTTACCACTAATCGTTTTGGGAAGCTCTTTCACGAATTCAATCTCGCGCGGATACTTATATGGCGCAGTTATCCGTTTGACATGCTGCTGAATATCATTGATAAGTTGTTCCGATGGTTCGTGTCCCTCCTTTAGGACAACAAAAACCTTAACAATCTCTCCTCTTACAGGGTCAGGGCTTGGAATCATCGCACATTCAAGCACTGCCTCATGCGAATCAACTGCACTTTCAACCTCAAAAGGACCAATTCTGTAGCCTGAACTTATACATACGTCATCAGCCCTTGAGTCGAACCATATGTATCCAGCCGCATCCATCACTGCGAGATCTCCAGTTAAATACCAGTTGCCAACGAAGCATTCAGCGGTTTTTTGTGGTTTATTATGATATCCTTTGAACAGCATCGGATGATCCTTAACAACACCAATCATACCCGTCTCGCCCACTGGCACTCGTTCTCCTGTTTCAGGATCCACAATTGCACCCTCAACCCCCGGTGTAAACCTACCCATCGATCCAGGCTTTATCTCCATTCCTGGTAGATTGCAGGCAACAACACAGGTTTCTGTCTGCCCATAACCGTCTCTAACAGGTACTCCAAACTTCTCATTGAAGAATCTAATAACGCCGGGTGTGCATGGCTCTCCAGCACTTAAAATGACCTTCAAGTCATTCAAATCGTATCTTTTGTCTGCATCATCAACTGTTGCCATAGCCCTGAGTTCCGTTGGAGTCATACATGCCCTGTTTATCCGCCATCTATCAAGCAGCTCAAACCATTTTTCTGGTTCAAATCTGCCTGTGTAATGGAAGCTTGTAGCGCCGGCATTTACAATAGCCCCAAATGGCGACCAATACCATTTAACCCATCCGGGCTCTGTTGTTGCCCAGCAGAGCTCGTCTGATTCTGTATCCCACCAGTAATATCTATTCAGCCTATCGAAACAGTACATCAATGAATGGGTATGTAACACACCTTTTGGTGCGCCTGTCGTCCCTGAAGTGTAGTTGACGGCTAAAGGATCACTTTTTTTGATTTTTTCAAGCGTTAGATTTTTTGATGCCGAATTAACCTCCTGCAGGAAGTCCCGCCATCCCTCTCTCTGACCTGAAAAGAAAAGGTTTTTAATTGAAATTCTATCTTTAATTGCATCTATCTCATCAGCAACTGTTGCATCACTTGTAATCAAAGCATTGACCCCGGCATCTAAAATCCTATATTCTATATCTGCCCTCCTGAGCATTATTGTACCAGGAACAACAACGCCGCCTATTGCCCAAATACCGATGCTTAGAGTATAAACATCCGTTCCCCTCGGAAGTATTACCAAAACCCGATCACCTTTCTGGATGCCTGAATCTCTCAAGACGTTTCCAAATCTCATGGCATTGTCCCATACTTCCCAGTATCCTGCTCTCTCAACTTTACCGTCCGGATGCTCAGTAATTGCCATCAACTTTGTTCTATCGTATGCCCATCTTCTAATAACATCAACAAAATTGTAGTCTTCAGGAATATCCCATTTGAACTTCTTTCTTTCCTCGTCATAATCGAATGTGGCTATTTCTTTACCCATTTCAGCATCTCTTTATTGTATATAAAGTATAACTTCTACCCATAAATAAATTTGATTTAGGACGCAGATTTACACGGATTTACACGGATTTGATTTAATCTGCGTTAATCTGTGTCAATAAATATTTAATTTTAGTTGGATATTATGCTTTCTCGTATCCACGTGCACGCTTATCCGAAGGCTGGTTCGATGCCTCCCGCTTCAGCGGGAAGTCGTCACCTTCATGAGCTGGAAGCTAATGCTTGATCCAGATCGGCGATTATGTCTTCCGGCTCTTCTATACCAACAGAGATCCGCACCAAATCATCGGTTATTCCTGTCTTCAACTTGATCTCTTTTGGTATATTCGCGTGTGTCATAGATGCTGGATGTTGAATTAAAGTATCCACGGAACCGAGACTAACGGCTAAGATACACAGTTCAACGCGGTTCAGGAGTTTACGACCCGCTTCTATGCCGCCCTTAATACCAAAAGAGATCATGCCACCAAAACCGCTCATCTGCTTTTTTGCGAGTTCATGTTGGGGGTGGCTAGGCAATCCCGGGTATCGAACCCACTCGATTTTGGGATGCGCCTCAAGAAACTGAGCCACTTCCATGGCATTACTAGCGTGTTTCTCCATTCTCAGATGTAGCGTCTTCAATCCGCGGGTACACAACCAAGCTTCATGCGGGCCCATAGTTGCACCAGTAGTATTAACGAAAGGTGTCATGCCTTTGATAAATTCTTTACTACTGACAATAACACCACCTAACAGATCGGCGTGACCTCCTATGTACTTTGTACTGCTATGAACAACAACGTCCGCACCCAATTTCAACGCTCTCTGAAACCGAGGCGTTGCAAAGGTGTTGTCGACGACAGAAAGAGCACCAATCTCTCCGGCTATCTTGCATATCTCTTCGATGTCACTGATGATCAGGGTGGGGTTTGCGGGCGTCTCTAAGAAGATCATTTTAGTGTTTTTTCTCAGGCTCTTCTTCACTTTTTCGAGATCTGTGGTATCGACAAAACTGGTCTCTATGCCGAACTTGGGTAGAATTGAAGAGAACAACTCATGAGTGGCGCCGTAAGTAACCTCCGTGGAGATTAGATGATCGCCCTTTTCTAATTGTGAAAGCGCAACAGCGGTTATGGCGGCCATGCCCGATGAGAACGTTTGACCACTTTCTCCGCCTTCGAGAGCAGCGATTTTATTAACAAAAGCGGCGTGTGTAGGTGTGTTTGGCGCTACACGTATATACGTATATCCGTTTTCTTCGCCTGCGAACCTTGCGGCTCCTTGCTCGGCATTCTCATATACAAAGGTGGACGTCTGATATATCGGCGTTGTATGCGCCCCATACAGCCTGTCGGTCCCTTCTCCCGCATGAACACAGAGCGTGCCAAACTTCTTCTCCTTTTTCATCTCTAGCGATCACCTCTCAAACTCATTGGTTCCGGATAATACATTAAAATTTTACCGGGCGTACATTTAAATTACTTTTGATATTTTTATGTACGTTCATTCCATATATATACATATACGAATTGAAGTTAAAATAAGGCGGCTTTAATCATGGAAAAAGCGAAATTTTATCCGGTAAAAGGGTATATAGACTTTCAAAAGAATGCAACCGCAGACATAGAACGTTTCTGGGCGAAAGAAGCGACAAAACTAGACTGGTTCAAACCCTGGGAGAAAGTACTCGAATGGGAAGAGCCATTTGCAAAATGGTTCGTTGGTGGTAGGCTTAATGCATCTTACCTATGCGTAGATAGACATTTATATTCCTGGCATAAGAATAAAGTGGCTTTATATTGGGAGGATGAAGCGGGAAATACAAAAGCTTTCAGTTATTTCCAACTCTATCGAGAAGTGAACCGGTTTGCATCCATGCTGGAGCATCTTGGCGTGAAAAAGGGAGATCGGGTAGTGTTATACTTGCCTATGATTCCTGAACTCACGTTCGCCATGCTCGCAACAGCAAGAATAGGTGCTATCCATACCGTTGTATTTTCAGGGTTCAGTAGCCAGGCACTGGCAGATAGAATCAATGACACATCGGCCGAGGTATTGATATGCGCAGACGTTGGCAGAAGAAGGGGGAAATACATACCGCTTAAAACGATCGTTGACGAAGCTATGAAGAGTACTCCGACCATAGAGAATGTAGTTGTGATAAAACGGACGGAAGAAGATATAAATATGGTAGCGGGTAGAGACCACCTATACCAGGATTTAATAAAGGATGCCGATGAGTATGTAGAACCAAAGCAACTGGAGTCTACTCATCCATTGTATATCCTCTACACGTCTGGAACCACGGGGAAGCCTAAAGGAGTCGTCCACTCAACAGGGGGATATTTGGCCTACATTTATTCCACCTACAAATGGGTCTTTGACATATCTGATGAGTCGGTCTATTGGTGCACTGCAGATGTAGGCTGGGTGACCGGACATACATCAATAGTTTATGCGCCTTTACTTCATGGTGCAACAGTACTCATGTATGAAGGAGCACCTGATTTTCCGAATCCCGACAGATGGTGGGAGATTATAGAGAACTATGGTGTCACAATCTTTTATACCTCTCCAACTGCAATCAAGATGTTTATGCGTTATGGAGAAGAGCGAATAAAGAAATATAATTTGAGCAGTTTAAAAATCCTCGGCTCGGTCGGAGAGGTTATCAATCCAGAAGTATGGGAATGGTATTACAAGAATATAGGGGACGAGAGATGTCCGATAGTAGATACCTGGTGGCAGACCGAGACAGGGGGGATAATGATTTCTCCCGTACCTGGTATAGAGCTTGTGCCTCTTAAACCGGGTTCTGCAACTCTGCCTTTACCTGGTATAGACGCAGAGGTAGTAGACGAGGAAGGCAATCTAGTAGACAGGGGTATAAAAGGGCATTTGGTAATACGAAAACCCTGGCCTGGTATGTTAATGGGGCTTTACAAAGACCCAAAAAGGTACAAAGAGGTCTACTGGTCTAAATTTAAAGGTATGTTTTATACCGGCGATTATGCGATGAAGGACGAAGATGGCTACTTCTGGTTGCTTGGCAGGACAGATGAAGTGCTAAAAGTAGCCGGGCATCGATTGGGTACCGCAGAGGTAGAAGGTGCTGTTGTGAAGACACCATTTGTTGCTGAGGCTGCTGTCATTGGCACGCCAGACCCTATAAAAGGGGAGAATATTATCGTCTTTGCAATATTAAAGCAAGGCTATAAACCATCAGAGAATCTGAAACAAGAAATAATCAAGGAAATTCGTAAGCAAATAGGTCCTATTGCTACGCCACAAGAGATTCACTTTGTGGAAAAACTGCCCAAGACAAGGTCTGGTAAGATAATGAGACGTGTTTTAAAAACTATTATAATGGATAAGCCTATTGGAGACCTTAGCACTTTGGAGGATGAAGCTTCGGTAGATGAAGTAAAAGCCGTTTACGAAGAGTTCAAACAGATGATGAATGGATAAGATAGTAAAATAATACTATCTGAACTTTTTCGTCTGGTTCTGCCATTACCGAGATGATAATAGGGAGAAGACTAGAAGAGGCGGAAAAAATAGATGAGACAGACGTAATGGGCTATTTAAATGCATATATATAAAAAATAGAATGATCTCGTAGATATAGCGAAGAAAATGGGTGATAGGGGGATTTATCTGCAGAATGTTATTCCGCTCATCCCGCAGTATAAATTCGCCCATATCACACTGCCGACATTGCCATGCTTGCTGATACTATCGGCTGACTGGGAATGTCCGAATATATTTTATTTGTCTTTAGCCTCTAGCCCTTATAATTACCTCATTCCTCTTCCACCGCTTCTTTCACTCGGTCCACTAAAATATCCACAATCCGCTCGTCCACTCCGATTGGCTTCGCGTAAGTTAGTTTCACATCACGTCCTACCTCTGCCCATTCCCCATCGAAGGCTATCTTCAGCGTCTCTGGGATGTCCTCCGTGGTATGCGCACCGTCAGCCAAAAAAACAGGCAGAGCCACTATATTCTTCTTCCCGTCCTTAGCCAGCGTTCTTAACATGTCTTCTATACTCGGCGAGTTCAATTGCATAAATGCTATTTTCACATCTTTAAATGTCCCTCGTATCTCCATTCGCTCTCTCAGCCCCTCTAACACCTCTTTGTTATACGGCAATCTGCTCCCATGTCCTATCAAAACGACAGTGGTCTCTACTCCATTTCCATCTTTATCTTCCGCTTCAGCCATTTTCATTACCTCTTTTGTTCTTCTACTTATCAAACTTTCTGCCATTAAATCAATTCAGTAGACATTAAATATCTTTCGATTTTTTTCGTGTCCGTCTCGTCTCTACTCAAAAAAGTTATCGGAAGAAAAAAAGAGAAGGGGGGATGGTAGCAGACAGACGGTAATTATAAAGATATAATTTTGTCCGCAGTAAGTGCCGCTTCCACCGCATCCGGAATTTTCACGGGCATTATAAAATCTTCGATATTTGTTGTGTCTTCTACTGAGGTAGCGAATTCACTAACAACGTGGAATGTCGCACACGAGCCAATTTTCACGCCCAGAGAGTCCTTTACAAACCTCGCCATCTGTTCCAGGTCGTCTGGCAGGTCATTGGGATTTAAATCCTCAAACTGTCCAGCAATGAGTTCCTTCACCTCTGCCGAGCACGCCAATTTCGCCAGATTTCCTTTCTTCGCTACTTCTACTCCCTGTGGTCCGTAATACACCATAACGTCAGGGATATAACGCAAGGATGTATAAACAATTTTCCCTCGCTATCATCAATCCTTGAAATAATTTCGGAGTACAACAAATAGAACCACCGATATGATATGTGCCCAGAGCGGTTGCACGTAAATCGTCTGTGGACAAGTCAGATCCACAGCCGCTTCTATCTTGGGACCCATACGCCCTAGCAGAAACTAACCCACACTAAGGTATTGTCTGGCTTCATCCAGGGTCAGCCTTTCCAGTTCTACTTGCTGTGGCGTATTATAGTTCAGTGCCACCCGTTCCACGGTTGTCAGGAACATGAACACATTATTGCATTTCCGCCAAGTGCAACAACTATTAGACTCATGCACTCATCTGTTCTAAGAATACACACCCGCGGAATCCTCGATAATATTACTATTAAGTCCATTCGTTTTCAGCGGTCTTAGACGCGGATTTTGGTGGATGATGTGCTTTTTCGTTTATTTTGAGAACATACACCCTTGGATATCTTTTCCCAGTCTCCCAATAGCATCTGCGCGGCACTGCCGGCAGTGTGTCATCTGCATCACATATTCACCACATTTCTCTTGCATCTCCTTCTTCTCATGCGGTGTTGGCGGTGTGATATGTGCGAACTTATATTGCGGGATGAGAGGCATGATATTCTGCAGATAAATACCCATTCCCCCTACCTTCTTCGCTATGTCAACGATGTGCTTATCATTCACTGTGGGAATAAGAACAGTGTTCACTTTTACCACTATCTTCCTTTTTACCGCTTCTTCTATTCCTTTTAACTGATTCCTGAGCAATATCTCAGCCGCTTCTCGCCCTATGTATCTTTTACCCTGGTAATTGACAAAAGAATAGATGTTCTTGCCGATGTCTGGGTCTACGGCGTTCAGCGTAACGGTCACGTTGCCGATTCCCAGCTCTTCGAGTTCGTCAATTCTGTCTGGCAGGAGCAACCCGTTCGTACTCATGCACCTTATGATATGAGGGAACTCAGCCTTTACGAGCCTGAATGTTTCAAACGTCTCTTCGTTGAACAGCGGCTCGCCTGGTCCTGCAATGGCAACAACTTTGATGTAATGCACCTGTTCAAGCACTTCCTTTACTCGTTCTAACGCTTCCCCTGGCGTGAGCACCTTGCTCGTCACGCCTGGTCGAGACTCATTCACACAATCATATTTACGCAGGCAGTAATTACACTGGATGTTACACTTCGGCGCTACCGCGAGATGCATTCTACCAAATAAATGGGCCGCGTTCTTACTGAAACACGGGTGTTCTTGGACTCTCCTCAGTTGCGTGGGGTCCCATGGTATCTCCTTACCTTCTACTTCTGATGTTTGTAGCTCACTACAGCCCTCTCTCTCCTCAGTCGAGTTCATAATACGGCCTTCTTGAATTCTTCAAGCCCGATTTCTTTAATATACCGGCCCAATCGCTTTTTGGTATCGCAGTTCTTGTAGTAATTGATAATTTTATCCGCGAGTTCCATAGCTTCATCCTCACTCAAATTCTCCGCCAGAACATCTGCAATCGCAGGTGCTGCACCCGCAGAACCACCAACTACTACTTTCCATCCCTTTGGCATACCAATGAAGCCAAGATCCTTTATCCCTGACTCCGCACAGCTATTGGCACAGCCGGAGACGCCGATTTTGAACTTTGAGGGTAGTTCCATTCCATGATACCTCTTATCAAATTCCATACCTAATTTCACCGAATCTTGCTTCCCCCTTTTACAGAACGTTGTTCCCGGACAGATTTTTACGCTTCTGACACATAACCCAATAGCAGCACCCGGCGGCATATCGAGGTCGTGCCAGGCAGCTTCTATATCGCTCTCCGCGATACCCACGATAGCTATTCTCTGTGCGGATGTTAATTTTAATGCCTTTGCATTGTATTTCTCCGCGACATCTGCTATTCTTCTAAGTATAGATGGCTCACAAAGTCCTCCCGGGATATGCGGCGCAATAGCATACGTTTCATAATCCCGTTGGACAATTGCACCTTTATCCAACAGGTCCTTCTTCTTTTCTTCTACAATTTTTATTTCTCCTGTTTTTTTAAAAGTTTGCTATGTTATTTTATTTTATTTTATTCTATAAGTATACCCAGCTCCTTATGCTTATTCACGATTTCATCTGCTAACCTGTCCAATGCCTTGAAATCCGCTTCTTTTGGAACTCCTTTAATCACAACCGGATCCAGTATTTCCACCTTTAAGTTTGGTATCATTCCTGCAAGTTGTTCCACCATCCTACTCCCCCAACCGTAAGACCCCAGGATAGATGCGAATCTCAGTTTTGGTCTCAAAGCGTTTGCGAGATAAGCAGCATAAACCACTTTCGGGTGCGGGCCGACCAGAACGGTTGGAGACCCAATCACAACAGTAGCTGCATCTACAAAAGCCATCGCTAATTTACCTATATCCTGTTCTGACAGATTAAACTGCTTTACTGCTATGCCCCGTTCAATTAAAGCCTCTGCGAAGTAATCTACCATTTTCTTCGTGCTGCCGTGCATTGAGATATAAGGTATGATTACCTCATTCTTCACATCGTCAGAAGCCCAATCCCTGTAAGCATTGAGTATGAAGTCCGGCTTATTATGGACCGGCCCATGACTCGGTGCTATTATATTTAGCTCCAGATCCTTTATCCTGTGTAGATTCGTCCTAATAGCAATCCTAAAAGGCATCATAATCTCTGCATAGTATCGCTTGGCTGCCTCATAGACTGTTGCCTCATCGGTTACAAACAGGTCGCTGGTTGCAAGATGCGAGCCGAGGAAATCGCAAGTAAAAAGCATCTCGTCTTCTCTTAGATACGTCAGCATCGTCTCGGGCCAGTGAACCCAAGATGCATGAATGAACTCCAGTGTTTTGTCGCCCAGAGATATAACCTCTCTATCCTCCACGGTTAGGATTTTATCCTGGTGTATCAAAAGCAAATCCATAAGCATATCTTTGCATTTTGGTGTGCAAACAACCCTAGCGTGGGGATATAACGCGAGTATTGCAGCTAACGACCCTGAATGGTCCTGCTCGGCGTGATTGGCTATGACATAAGCTATATCCTTAATTCCAAGGTCTTCAAGATTTCTTACTAGCACATCCGTCATGGTCGGATCCACGGTATCAATCAACGCCGTCTTTTCGCTGCCTTTTATCAAGTAAGAGTTATAGCTTGTTCCATCGGGTAGCGGGATTAGTTCGTCAAATAACCTTCTATCCCAGTCAACTGCTCCCACCGAATAAATATGCGGTTTCAGTTCTCTTCTAAGACTCATATTACTCCTCCTTTTCAAATGCCTCTTTACCTACACCACAGGCGGGACATAGCCAATCATCAGGTAAATCTCCAAAAGCCTTCCCCTCTTCCTCTTCGTCATAGATATATTCACATACAGTACATTTCCATTTTGCCATTTATCTTTTTCCTCCTTTGTATTTTTAGTTAACCACAAGATTACACAGATTTTCACAAACCTTTTCTTAAAAAGAAAAGCTTTACCAAAAGAACATTTATCTTTTTCTTTTAGCACAGGCTAAATTTTCTTTTTGTAAAAAAGAAAAAGTGTTGTGTTAATCTTGTGAAATCTCGTGGTTTTTATATACGCTATGCAAATACCCTCCTACTATTTTATCATCTCGGCAATCTTCTTACCGAACTCGCGGCATTCTTCCAGCCCCTTTTCGGTAGGTCTGCGTTTTATTCTCAATCCCGGTTCTATCACATTCATCTCTGCGAGATTCTTCATCGTTTCTGTTAATATCTCAATGGATTCGCCACTCCAACCATAGGACCCAAATGCCGCACCAACCTTGCCTTTCAAGTCAGCTTTATCCATCTCGAAAAGAAAGGTCCTCATCGCCGCTATCAAGTTACGAACATACGTTGGAGAGCCGAGTACCACAGCATCAACGCCTTTGAGGTCATCCGCATTTGCACGTGCCGCCTTTTTCAATTCGACTTCAGCTCCTGCTTCTTTCAAGCCCGTTTCGATTGCTTTTGCCATCATTTCCGTATTGCCCGAACGTGTTTCATATATTATTATTGCTTTTGCCATTTTTCATCCTCATTTTTATTTTAGTCAGCGCTGAGCACGCTGAGAACGCAAAGAGCTTTCTTTGTTACCTCTGCGGTTCCATGTTCTCGGCGGTAAATAAGCATTTATTTTATCATCCCCGCAATTTTCTTCCCGAATTCTTTGCACTCCTCTTCGCCTGTAACTACTTCCGTGCCTTTCATCTTCAATCCGGGTTCTATCATCGCCATCCCAAAGATATGCTTCATTGTATCGCTCATCATCTCTACTGATTCACCACTCCAGCCATAAGCGCCAAATGCCGCTCCGACTTTTCGTTTCAAGTCCACTTTCTTCATCTTGAATAGGAATGTCTTCATCGTGGTAATCATATCATGATGGTACGTTGGACAACCAAGGACTACGGCATCCACATCTTTGAGGTCTTCTTCCTTTGCTGCCAACGCCTTTTTCAATTCCACGTCCACCCCTACCTCTTTCAGTCCCGCTACGATAGCTTTTGCCATCGTTTCCGTATA
>AHKK01004326.1_pt1 | contig 13745 bp, 15 predicted proteins | sample 412088 | NCBI WGS metagenome assembly AHKK01 (sample SAMN00138729, study PRJNA73973) | sediment metagenome | reverse complement strand
TTCACCGTCTCTGGAGTCCCAAGAAAAAGGGGAATTGCCATTATGCACTAAAGGAGATAACACATGCACATTACCGAAGCTATATATATTTCTAGTTCCATAGTTCAAACATGCCAACTACTAAGAAGCCAGTAGTAAACATCAGCAATATAGTAACACGATCTCGGCTAATCTCTCCATTCGATCTCTCGCCATTGAAACACACAGCCCCTTTTGACTCATCTAAATTCGCGCTTTCTCGTATACCCATTGTTCAAGGCAGGACGAAGTTTTCTATCTTCCGATCCGGATCGGTAATCTCACGTGCATCCCAATCCATTAATGAACTTGAAGAGAACATGTTACTGTTCCATGACTATCTAGCAGGGTTTGAGCTTGAACTTGAGCTTGAATACACGATCACAAACATAGTCGCATACTCAAAGCTCGAGCTGCCCCGTCTTGAGCTCTTAGCGCTTGCCAACCAACTCCCCTCGTCATCATACGATCCAAGCGCATCCACATCGGAATGCGAGCGGCCGGGGTGTAACGTCATAGTGCATGCACTCACCGATAGCAAACCGAGAAAGACAATCCTCGTTTTCTCATCGAGCGCCATTACACTCACAGGGTTCAGAAGTATACCGGACCTCAAGAACCAAACGTACCGGTTCCAGAAACTACTCATGTCGATTATCGATGAACACCCAGAGGTAAAGAAATAGAATGTCTCGATCAGGGATACCACAAGCTACAATCGAAGCTATGTGGCGAGCATACAAGAAGCATCAAAGCGCGTTTTACGTTGCTCGTTGCGCGAAGGTGTCACCGCACACAGCGAAAAAGTACATAAATAAAAAGGGGTTCTCGGTTAGATTCTCAAAGCTCAAAGTCAAAGCTAGTGCGATAGCGGATGACGCGCAAGTTGAAGCATTCGCCGATGACCTCATCAAACTAGGGAACATCAAAACGCTACTCTCCGACACCATCATGACGAAGCTTAAGAAGGGGACGCTGAACCCCACCATTGCGGAACTCGATAAAATCATTCGCCTCATCGCATTCATCCGAGGGGAACCCGACCAACGCACCGAAGAATACTATGATTTCAGTTGGATAGATGAGATCGAAGTAGTTGAAGGAGAAGAGCAGAAGGCGCTAGAGGAAAAAGTAAATGAAGATTGAAATATCGATTGAAGATATGTGGTTTAGCCAATTCCTCTATGATGATGACAGTACCACACTGAAGATGATAGAGGACGAAATCGAGATACAATTAGAACATACATTGAGAGGTGCAATAGAGGGAGTCCCCAACATACAATCCGAGCGGATTAATATTGATCTCAAAAAAAATGATACTTGAAATCAAATCGCCAAAGGGGAAATATCAACTTGATTTTTACACGTTTTCAAAGAAGGTCCTAGGCTATTCGCTTCTGGAAAAGAAGGTGCATCAGGCGTGGTGCCAAGAGCTTGACAAGCGCAGTCGCCGAGTCCTCACACTCGAACCTCGCCACACGTACAAAACAACAGTGTACATGAAGTCATATCCGATATGGCGACTCTTTGAAAATACCAACCTCAGGATTCTGCTTGCAAGTGCTGTGAGTGAGAACGTGCAGAACTTCCTCAGTGAGATTTCAGGGCACTATCTTCGTAACGACCGGCTCATTGAGCTGTATCAGGCGAAGTACCATAAGCGGCCATTGAGCCCTCTAGCAGAGAAGAAGAAGAAGATCACCATTTCCACTCGAACAGTCAATCATGCCGAGCCGTCTATCGCAGTTATAGGTGCGCTAGGCAATATCGTTTCCGCGCACTACGACATTATCATTGTAGACGACCTGTGTAATGAAGAAGACCGAGAGAGCCCAACAATTAGAGAGAAGAAGAAGCGGTGGTTTAAAAGCCTGTTCTCTGTGCTCTCACCACACGGAGAGATGATACTCATAGGCACTCGCTGGCATTTCGATGACGCTTATGGATACATAGAGAAGAAGCTAAATCCTGCTCTGCCACCTGAGTTCAAATTCAAAACACGCATTGAATCGTGCTATCTTGAAGATGGGATAACACCCCGATTCCCAAACATACTATCAAAAAAACGATTGGATGCGTTAAAGATAGAGGCGGGGCCGCTGCTCTTCGCTTGTAATTACTTAAACACCCCGATGAGCGAGGAGGCACAGATATTCCACCTTGAGGATATGGTAACCATGTCGAAGAAGGACGTGGATCTCTCGCGAGTCAAAGCAATTGGCTTTTGCGATCCTTCAAAAGGTGCTAGCGACTTCTCATGCATCATTACGCTCTTGCTGTTGGAAGATAATTCCTGGCTGGTTTTCTCGTGTTACCAGTCTCTTGCACCACACTCCAAACTGATACGGCAGATAGTCAAGAATCATGCATTCCATAAATATCAAGTGATAGGTATAGAAGCAAACGAAATCAAAGCGAAAGCCGATAAAGTAACTTCACCATTTGAACATGTGCTCAAAGAGGAGCAGGATAAAGAGAATGTTACTGTACCCTATAAACTCTTCTGGCATACGACACCAAAAACAGCTCGAATCAAAAGCATCGAACCGTATTATGTGAATGGGCAGGTGAAGTTTCTCGATACATGGAATCAAGACTATCCCGAGCTAATAGCGCAGCTTGTCCAGTTCCCACTTGCTACGCACGATGATGGTCCCGACACGCTTGCCGGTGCCATTGAAACTATCTTGGATCGTCCAAAAGAACAGCCGGTGTTAATCCCTCGTGTGCAGTAAGGCTATTCTTCCTTATATGCCATCTTGCACTTTAATCCCCCTGCGAGGTTACAGAGATACCGAACGGCCGCTTCAACCATTCTATCCCTTAATTCGTTCAACGTCTTAGCTTGCGTATGGCAGCCGTTTAGCACTGGGATGGACGCTATATAGAGCCCATCTTCATCCTGTTCGATAACCACTTCCAATTCCCGTTCCAGCTTTATCAATTCAGAGGCTAGCTTCTTTGTTCCTGTCATAGTGATTCCCTAGGAGCCACATCGTTATGAACCAACCGCAGAAAATTAGCGTCCCTATACCATATTCGATAATCGCCGCTTCTGGTGTGCAGCCGAGCCAGTCTGTTATGAGTCCCATATTTCATCGATTGAATATTCATCTATATATACTATTGAGCCTTCTTTTTTTTGTGAAGAAAACAATGATAGAAGAAGAAAAAGGATTCAATCTGGTTTGTGGAACAAGTCTAGATAAGAATGGTATAAATGGTGTAAAACCAGGAATACGTTGGAGCATAGGAGAGGTGTCCGATAGAATGTTGGATATAAGTAAATTCAATAGTCTTCTTGTTGCGGACTTAGACTATTTCATAGAACATCACGATGAGATCGTCGAAATGATCAAAGAAAGAATTAAACACCGGGACAATTCAAAATAGAAGCTATTTTCTTTCCTGTCATGATAACGACCAATGAACTTCATAGTAAAGAACCAGCAGAAGAAGAAAAGTGTCCCCGCACCAAACTCAATAATAGCAGCTTCCGGAGTGCATCCAAGCCAGTCTATTATTAGACCCATCCGGCATCGAAATAATTTAGCTCAATATCCACAGCATCTTCTGCGAATATACGTATTGCATCACGCAGTCTACCTTTTAATTCCTCACGAGTATTCGCTCTTGCATGACAACTTTTCAATTCTGTTATAGCACCACAAAACATACCATCTTCATCTTGCATTATTATCGCAGTTAGTTCCATTATAATAATCAAAAGTATATTATCTATTTATATCTCTCATTCTATTTTTTTGTGAAGAAGAAAATGGAAAGAAAAACTACAAAGGTAAAGAAAGAGGGAGATACCTGCCGCGATTGTTGGACTAAGCGATTTCGCAAAGAACTGTGTAGGGAATTCAAAAGCCAATATAAAATAGGTCCGAATTGGTTTGAGCTTCCTCAGTTCCTCGACCAAGAACTTAAGTTACGTGAAGAGATTATAAAGAAGATGCGTGAAGAGTTCGCCGACCTCTATGATGAGATAAGCGCTATCGAACATCTTGCAGGTGACGTTTATATGGGTAGGGTCGAGAAAGAGAAAGAAGAAGATTAGTCTTCTTCTTCTGGCCAACATCTACAATGATCGTGATACGGCGGTAACCTCAACTCCCGGCCCTCGCCTATTCTGAATACCTTGCCTATCATACCCAAGCAATAATCACACGTTACGAAGTCTCTTACTCCTTTTATGACTATTACACGCTCTTCCTTATCTACACATATACCTTTATCACCTCTCTTTTCGAAGTACGTTCCCGGTTTCCCTCCTCCTTGGACCCATACCGTCCTGTAGTCTGCTCCTTTGCATTCCATTCCTTCCGGGCACTCGTTTGTTTTCCAGCAGCTCTGTGCGTCTTCTTCTATCCTCACGCATTCGCCTAGGTCCAGGTCACAGTAATAGCCCGCTTCACATTGTGCGTTGATTGTGCATCCAACTCGCTGGCATCTGTTCGTATCCGTGTTACAGCGCCATCCTTGTCTACAATGGAAGTTATAGAGACAAGTCATCGATTGGCACGGCACACATTCTTTAGCGCCACTGCAGCATTCGCCTTCGCCACAATCGTAGTGGTCGTCACAAGTATTCGGTATGCAATTACCTCCTGCATCGCAATGATAATCGTCTCTGCAGTCTTCCTGTCCTTCACAGTCTGTCCTCAACGGTTCACAGACACCGTGATTGCACCATTTCGTTGCGTCTTCGCAATCTTCCCATGTTATACATTCCTTCTCTGTACACCGACCACCTGCGCACCGCAAGCCAGTTGCGCACTCATCCCGTACCTCGCATTCCTCGCCTTCCCGACCACGTCTACAGTCATCACCCCTGCATTTATATCTTGGATCTTTTAGCTGTGCACATAGCTTATCGGGATCAATTACAGTGTTACAATCAGGCACGACGCACTTCCTTTCATCAAAATCCCAGTATGCTTCGTCTACACCAAGCACGTCACCACAATATTTTCTTGGATCTTCACCCCCTTTTGCGCCCAAGTCTATACATCGCTTATTCTCACAGCGCCAGTTTTCGTCATTCGTCTCCTGACACATTAAGTCGGGATCACTGTAATAATCACAACTCATGATTACACAATTGCCTTCTAAGCATACCCCATACGGCCCCAATTCACCGATGCAGTAGCCTACTGGATCGTCTCTCGTCTCACAACTTCGCGGCACGCAACCAAAATCTATGCATATGTATCTATCGTCTTGGCATGGTCGCCCTGGCCCGCATATCGCTTCCACACATTTACCGCTTCCTCTATCGCACACCCACCCTTCGGGACATGGATCCTTATCGCTGCATGTGTATTGTTGCCATGAGAAACAGTGTGTCTCTGCATTGTCTCTTATCTTCGAACCAAGCTCAGCATAATCGCAACCCTGACCAGTTGGACAATCCTCATGAGACCCACATATCTGTTTCACGCACTTATGGAACTCTGACAATTTCGAGCTCAAATCACAGTAGTAGCCCACCGGACAATCAGATGGCACTTCGCAGCCACGCTCTTTATCTCTGCATTTGCCATCATCACAGTATTCATGCCCTAGACAGTCTCCAGGCCCCTTACATTCTATGCTAACCCATACGCCGTCTCTGCACCTCTTACCGTGCTCCTTTTCCCCTTCTTTGCATTCCGCATAATCCTTTCTCGCGATACATTTGTTCTCGTCGTCACATGTTTGCCACCATTCGCAGTGCACGTCCGACCAGCACTCTTCGCATTCCCCTGTTCGCTGGCTGCAGTACGGCGTCTCTTTGGCGCAGTTCTCGTCACTATTGTTACAACCAAAAACACAGAAGCGGTTAGAACAGAACCAATTAGCCGGGCATTCCGGGTCAACTGTGCAATCGTAACCAACCCAAACACATTTGTAGTTATCGCAATCATAACCCCTTTCACAATGGTTATCGTTAACACATTCTTCACATTTACCTGTGCTCTGGCTGCAATGAGGAGTAGCATCGCCACAATTCCGACTATCTCTACATCCTTCTTCACAGTGGTCCCCATTACACCATTCGTTCTTCGGACATAAACTGTCTAGACGCAGACAGTCTTCTTTCTTTACACATCTATAATCGTCACAGTCATACCCCATACCACAGTGAACAGGTCCTAAACATTCTACACAGCTACCTTCTGCAGAGCAATGAGGCTTTTCTCCTGGGCAGTTACTATCGACTCTACATCCAAAAAGGCATTCGTGCTCGGGGCAATAGAAACCTTCGGGGCACATACTATCTTTGCCGTCACAATCCGTCAGTTTACAATCTTCACCTTCACAGGTATATCCGGAACCATATTGATCCCTACAAAAAGCATCTGGATCCTGCTCTTCGCTGCATGTTCGTCTTACACATTTCCAATCCGGACTGCCCGTGCATTTGCCCGTCCACCTAGGCATTATACGATCACAATCATCATCGTTGAAACAGTCGATACATTTGTGATTCCAGCATTTCCAACTGCAGTGCTGGGGTAAGTTGCACTCTTGGCATAAGTCTGTATCAAAATCACAATGTGGCTTCAGAGGATCTAACCCCGCGCAATAACCGTCTGCCTTAGCAGTTGATAAGAATTCAGAACATTTTATCTTCGGCAACGTGTCCTTACACTCTTTATTGACGCACCTAAAAGTCTCACCAAAATGCTTTTGGCACCACCAATCAGGAACCGAATATTCGTCACATGTTTTACTCCTACACTTGTTATTTGCACACGTCTTATCTTCTGGGCAATCTTCAGGGTCTATACATCGTACACATTCTTTCGTTTCTTCTAGGCACCTCCATCCTGCCCCCCTTTCCGCATCACAAAATGCATCAGGATCGTCATAATCGCTACAATCTTTCTTTATACATTCGTGATTGACGCATTTGTATCTATCAGAAAGGCAATCTTCAGGGCCTTGACATTCAAATTCCGCCGCTACGCATCTTGTTACAGAACAATTTCCACTTTCGCAATGAACGTCAAATTCGCATTCTACACATTCTCTTAATCGAGTATGACATACTGGACGTTCCGGGAATGTGACTTCGCAATAATTTGTGAAACCCGCCTCTATCTGTTGCACACAATCCATTTCCGATTCGTCAACACATTCAGAATCTATGCACGTCTGTCTTTCTCCTTCACAATCGGATGGAGTGATACATTCTACACATCTGCGTTTCTCTACATCGCATATCGGTCTTTCTCTGAAATTATTTATGCAGTAATTGTAATCTCCCTCTTCCCTATAATCCACACAATCTTTTCTTCTGCATACCCAGCGCCCGCTTCTCATTACGCACGATTCGCCTGTTGGACAGTGCGCACTCACTAGGCATTCTTCACATTCCATGTCCCAATCGCACCATGGTCTTCCTGGTGGGCAATGAGCGTCATCTGTGCACTCGACACATCTGTGGTAATCAGCGGAGCACCATTCGTATTGCCCCGGGTACGTCTCCTTACAAAACTCGTGCCGCCCGTTATACCAGCAATTGTCTTCATCGGTTTTCATTAGATTTTAACCTCTTTGTATAATTCCGGATGATGGTACCACGCGAGGATTCGCGTAATGTATAATTCTATTCTTCCGGATTTGCTTGCTTCAGAGTCCATATCGCTGAACCCTCCTCTCTCTGAAATGCGACCCAAGTCCCCTTTAGCTTCCCGTCTCGTAGCCTGTACCGTCTGAAGTTTGTATTTGATAATATCGAAGTGGACCCTCGCTCGAGCAGCTCGATTTTCGATGGCGTATTCTTCGTCACGTTTAGTTTCGTCCCAGGTATTATATCTGTTACATTGTTTTTGAGATTACATAACGATGCTGCTTCTTCAAACAACACCCCCGCAACCTCCTTGTTCTCTAGTGGATTGTTCTGTAACGACAATGCGAATTTGACACTGCCCTTTGTCTCCTGGCAAATCGCGAAATAGTATCTTGTTCTTGCTGGCCCTTCTCGTATTACTGTCTGCCCTTTCCACGTCTGCCTAAACACTTTGTATATCGCAGGGCCTAAAGCGTCTTGCTTCACGAGTGTCTTGCCCAGTTCGTCTACTAGCGTATCTCGAACCTCAAGCTGTTTCGCTGTCTCCCTATACCGCCAATACCTGTATTTGTCTGGTATCTTCGCCCTTATCTTCTTCGGGAGTGCTGAATGTCCAAAACCCGGTATCCATTTCTTAGTCACTGCACGCCTCGAGATAACATAAGGTGTTTTCTCTTTTGGTCTCACTGCCATCCAGGTCATTAAGCCCTCGCCTGTTTTCTTCCACTCTTTCTTGTTCTCTAGCAATCTGATACAGAACCGGCCTTTGAACAGCGTACCGTTACAGAAGTATTCATGATAATGTGGCTTCTGTGTGCCAAATTCAACATCGAACCTGTCTGCAATATAAAAGAACCCCGGCTCGTTTTTCGTCGCGCCTATTTCGCCTGGTTCTACTTTGCCGCGATAGTCGAGCCATTCTGCGGGTTTTGGCTCTTTTTTACCACACACAAATCTTAAAGTTGGGCTCTCTAATTTCTCTCTTACCACCGGCATTATTTCTTTCTTTACAAGCTCTTCGAACTCGGTATACGTATCTGGTACTTTTGAGAGCCCCTTCGGGATATACATAGTCCAGCTTGTTGTCCAATCTTTAGATACCTGGAACATGAGATCTCCATGCACGCTCTTTCCGCGACCGTGAATAACTAAGCTACCCAACCACTTTTTGTCTTCGTCTGGCAGCGTCATGAACACGTCAGCATCTAATTTTATGTTGATCTTCCTGTTCTTGGTCTCGCCACGAGATGCTTCTACTAATCTGTCTGCAGTTGCTGTAGTATCTGGCTTCTTCTTGTCTTCCCTCGCCATGATCACTCGTGGACTCCACCAGTTATAAAAAGTCTTTTTCTGTTTCGTATCGAAGTACTTATTGAGATTTACAAATTCCACTTTCACTATGTCGCCTTCTTTTAGTTTGATGCCCGTGTTGTACGTTTTGCCGATTGGAACTTTTTTGTTTCCCTCTTTTATTATACAGCGGTAGTTCCAACTATTGCCACCCTTGACTTCATGTATGTCCTCAACTTGTGCGTCAATAGAAAATGTGCTCTTGAACTTCAAATTTAGCATTGTTTTGCCGTCTAATTCGTATGGGAAGTCATAGCGCTTTAGATAGCTGCCTTCTGATCCTTCTCGTGAAGAAAACAACACGACAGCTTTCCGTAAGTCCGTTGCATTATCCACTATTCTCTTCTCCGCTTTGATTATGTGCTCGGAGCTTGAAAGCTTATCCAGGAACTTCAGTCGTTCCGAATAGGGCAAGTTGTGTATGTCGCCTTCTTCTATCATTTCTCGTTAAACCCCTCAATCATAATAAAGGCAGTCAAAGATATTAAGCTTTAACGTCCCCTCATCCTTATGAACTCCTTTTGTATGGATTATTGCCGCCGTACGCTGGCGAGGATTATGGATTTCCCCACTCCAAGACTCCAGCTCTCCGACAACCACCACATCCTTTCCATTACATATTTCCTTAAGCTCGGAAACAATAGTTGGCAGCTTGTCAGTTATCTCATTGCCTTCCTCGGTCCATATTTTTACTGCACCGTCTCTTTTATGATCCACTCTAGAATTTATTCCATCATATTTGATATTCACTACTATCTTCTTCTCATACCATTCCGGCTTGCTATTCACGAGCTCTATCAAGCTATCTATTGAATATAGCTCACCTTTGAAACGACCATGTGCAGGCTTCAAAAGCTTTGAAAATTTGAATAGCTCCACCCCTTTCCGTTCGTCTATTGCAGACATGAGCTCTAGATGTTTCACGTCTCTACTTTCAAGTTTCAAGTCGAATAGATCGATGTAATTGGTATATACCCCGTAGCAATCATCATCCTTCCCGGTGTATAAGATGTGGATTCTACTTCTGTATTTCAAAGGGAACATGCGGTATATTCTAAATTCCGTTGCTACATCTTCAACTTTACTTCTTATGAAAACGTCTATATCCCCTTTTGTCTTACCGTTATTCGCTAAGCCACCTACCAGTGAGACATAAGGTTTTGATTTGTAGAATGATTTAAAAAAAGGCAAGATCTCCTCTAAGGTTATCTCCTCACCTTCTTGTGTATCTGAGGGATGTACAGGTGCAAGAATTTCGTCACTGTCTTGTAAACCGACAGGTTCCTGATTATGCCCTGTCTCTTCTTTCTTCTCTTCGTTTACCTTGGGCATTGTGATTTTAGATAGGAAAGAGTCAAGGATATTAGGGGTTTCGTTTTCACCAAACTTTATTGATGCTTTACCATCTATTTTCTTTAGTGAATCTAGTTCGCAGTTCTTATTATGGAAACCCTCCGCTGCACATGTAGATACTGATTCTTTTAGCCAGTCGTTTAGATGCTTTGTGCAAAACCACGCATGCGCCATTCCTTCGGCCCATAAGACTTCATACTCTGGTTTTGCCTTGCACGACATGCACTGATCGCGTCTATGCTTTGCGTCGTATTTGAATTCTTTTCGTGAAGAAGTAGATCTGCGAATTGGAACTTCGTTCGACATCTTCCTGTTTAGTCTTCCTCCTCACTTGATTTTTCTTCTGGCTTTTCTGTTTCTACTAGTCTGTCTTCTTCTTCAATCTCAAATTTCTCCTTCTCCCTTTCCGATAGATCGTGCCAGTACTCCGCTCTCGCTATGTATAGCTTCGCTCTCGCTGCTATTTCCCTCTCCTTTATCTTCTCTACTGCTGTCCTTGCATCGTATAGTTTCGCTCTCGCCTCTTCTATCATGAAAATTGATCTCAAGTTCCATTTTATCTTGAACTCCTGCTGTGGTAACTGTTTCGATTGCTGGTATAGCTCTAATATCTGTTTCAGCGCTGGCGTTAAGCAGCTTGTTTGTAGCCCCGTTAGGAAGTCGGCATAGTCTCTTCTATCGTTTTCCGATACGCCCTGTCCCGATTGTGCACCTGTTAAAATCGAGATTGGGATGTTGCACCCTGCTGAGATTTGCCCCATCAAGACGTCATAATGTTGTGCTGGACTTAGCGCGCTTGCTGGCGATGACGTTACTGTGCAACCGGGAATCAACGTTACTATGCTCTTTGCGTTTACGTTGCTTACTACGTCGCCTATCGTGTCTATCTGTTCCTGTGATGCACCCTCTCCAGGCGTTATGAATGTCAAGCCTGACGAGTGCCTGAAAATGTTCTGTCCTAAAGACCAGTCCGCATTCTTCAGCACTGTCAGCTCATCATATACCGGTTCTAGTCCCGGCGTGCCGTCTAGGTCGTCTTCTATTGTGAACGGCTGTATATGGATTATTCTTGATCCGTCTATCTTATTATTCTTGTAACTGTTTAGCTTATAATAGTCCAGCTCTAGTGGGAATTCCGTTTCGCTTTGTGTATTCTTCTTCGGCTCTCTGGCACTTATTAGTCGCTCCGGCAGCGCATATAGATATTCGATTCTACTCCCATATCTGCTCTTTGCACCTAAATTCTGTGAGCCTTCATAGCCTATTAGGATACCACCTGAACCGTACAATCTCGCTCTTGCAAATGCGTTCTGCAACTGGGTCTCTATATACTTCTTATATATCTTCTGCACTTCCGCATCTAAATCCTTTAGCACTTTCTCGTCTTCGTCCACACAATGGAATCCCGCTGCTACTGCGTCCTGAGCTACTGTGTATATTATATTAAATCCTACTTGGTTCCTCTTCGCTGTCTTCTCATAGTCCGCTTTTATGATTGTCGTTTGGAAGTCGCCAATGTCCGAGCCAGTATTCACTGGGTGCGGTGTCAGCCATGGGAATATATATTTCTGGATACTATCACGGAATAAATGTTTTGACATCTAGTTCCCTTCTATCGTAATATCGTTTAACTTTTATCTCCCTTCTCTATCTCCGCAGGATCTAGCCCCTTCAAATAGTCCAATTCCCATTCACTCTCGATTATCCGTTCCTTCATTCGCTCCAACTGGTCCTCTGCTATTGCCACTGTTATCTCTAGCACCTTCGCCGCTGGCCTATGTGGCCTTACTCGTCTCCTCAAATCACGCACTAACCTTAGCTTCAGTTCCTCTCTCTTTTCTTGCTGGGTCATTCTTCTACCTCTTCCTCCTTTTCAACCTTAACTTCTGCAATATCTGCCTTCCTTATTGAAATCACCTTCTCCATCATGTCCGTATGGTAGAAGTCTACTGTTACTGGTATGTCTGAAATTAAAATAAGGTTCCACTCTGGCCGCCGCTGCTCCTGTTTCGGATTTAAATGTAGACGATACACGCTTACCTTGTCTTCTGTCTTCTCTTCATCCATCATGTTTTTGCTCCGCTTCCTTTTGTAGCTCTTTCGCGTCCAAAGATTTTAAATATGTTATCTCGTCCTGCTCTCTTTTCTTCTGCTCATCCAAACCTCTTATCGTGTCCTCTCTACGTGCTATTTCAAAACCCAAGATGGCCCCTACAGTTATACCTGGTCCTATACGTTCTACCACCAACTTTTTTATATGTCTCGCTCTTACTTCGTTTAACATTTTATCACCTACTTCATAGTAATACCCCCACCTATATAATCCTCATTTTTGCTCTAGCTCGATTCCTCCTGTGCTATGTATGTCAACGTTACGTTTGTATTTTTCAATAGCACCCTACCATCTGCCGCGACACCATGACCATGTGCAACTATGTTCCCGCCTGTATGTGCATGGTATGGAGACTCATTTTCAGTTACTAAGAGCTCTAACGTCACACCCGTTATACTAGTCATATAATGCTCGTATAACCCATCGTTACTTATTAAATGTCTGTGGCCATTAACATCGTCAACTGCACCTGTTGGACCCATTGCGTGTCTGTGGTTCGTTCCAGTACCCGTTGCTGCTTGCGTATGTCTATGCGAACTTCCACCTGCTGTGGTGCCACCAACATAATGTGTATGCGTGCTCGAAGCGAGATAATACCCCGGCGCACCAGTGACACAATAGCCGCCACCACACGCTTCGCTGCATACACAACCAAGATCAAGATCGTTTAAGGCATAAGCAGTACTCGATGGCCCGCCAGAAGTATCAGAAAAGGAATGCGTATGGCTTGATTCATAATCGGTAGCGTAATTCACGTGCGTATGCGCAAACGCTCCCCCCTCATAGCCCGTATTGCCTGTACCTGCTTTATGCGTATGGTCCTTCTCATAGTCTGTATAGTTCGCCAGTACCAACCGACCGTATTTGCTGTTCTCCGTCCACCCAATTGAGCCGGTGATCTCATGTAGGTGCTGGCCATCTGCGTTTATCGTCGGCGTGTGCGCACCATCATCATCTACTATACCGCCATGATTGTGGTCCATCTTGAACATACGCACTTCGAACCCTGTCAAGGTCGTCGCGAATACCGTTCCAAATACGTTGTCCGGGTCCTTCACCGTGATTACCACGCCCGGTATCGTTGCGAACGAATGAGAATACGTTACTGCTATTTCGCCTGCTGCATCTGTCGTCTTCGTTACGGTCTTCATTGTAGGGTATCTTGTGTATAATGCAGGGAAGCTTAGCTCTGGCACTACTGGCATTGAAACCGGTCGCTTTGGTTCCACACCTAAAATCGTACCGATGTGACGCGCGGCTCGTATCAAAAGCGGCACTCTTTCCGGTTCTGCCTTCTGCTCCGGCATCACAATTCCCGCTTCCTCTTTTCGTGATCCCATC
>AHKK01012372.1_pt1 | contig 14908 bp, 14 predicted proteins | sample 412088 | NCBI WGS metagenome assembly AHKK01 (sample SAMN00138729, study PRJNA73973) | sediment metagenome | reverse complement strand
TTTTTAACTTGACAATGTTACATTCCTTTTACCGCTGAGTTCGCAGAGAATAGAGAACAGAGAAAGTTAGGGAACGCACAAATAATACTTTGCCAGAACCGTATCATTTTCCAAGTATTTTTAAGACACAGATTAACGCTGATTAACACAGATTTAAAGTAGTGTATTGATTTTTTAATTTTGATTCAACCCGTAAAAACTTAATAACCCGGACAGTAGCGTCTGTGTAAATCTGTGAAATCTGTGTCTATGATAATTATCAAAACTTTTTGGGTAAACTATTTACTGGGGGTTCCCTTACACGTGCAGCTTGTTATTTTCAAACATACCTCAAACTGTCAGATTTCGAGAAAATGCCCACTATAAAGGTCAGTGAAAAGCGAAAATTGCTTTTGCGTACCTTCGTATTACCAATAATGCGAAAACGATCAGAGTCGCCTTGCATACATCTTCCACGCAGCCGTTTCCTTATCCGGATCCAACTCACTAGGCGCTTCAAAATGAACTGCCTTTACGATTTTAAATTGTTTACTAAAAAGTGCTCTCAGTTCTTTCTCGGTAAAGAAATGGTGTGGTAGGACTCCATCTACACTGTCAGTATTTATCCTTGTGTTTGGTTCAATTTCCGTTCCCGTCAGATATTTAGGATGGTTTGTTGAAATGGCCACTAAGAACAGGAACCCCCCTTTTCTTAATATCCTGTGTATTTCGGATATTGCCACTTTTATTTCCGCTATCGTACCATGCTGAAGGACATGGTTACAGATAACAGCATCAAAAAAACCAGCTTCATAAGGTAGGGACGTCATATTGCACGTTTCAAAGTTAACCGCAGGTAATGTCGCCATCGCGAGTTCTAAGGCCGCTTCTGACGAGTCACAGCCATAAATTTGGAATCCCTCCTCGAGCAGATAAGCCGTATGCCTTCCTGTTCCGCATCCCAAATCAAGAACAGTTCTCACACGCTCGTGTTTAAAGAAATTAACCGCTTCGATTACAGTTTCCGATGGCTCTTTTTGTAAAATTCCACGCTCTTCATATATACTGTTCCAATCGTTCATGGGAATAATAAAACCTCACAAATAATAATATTTACCCTTCTCCTTCTGTTCCCGATCCTTAGCCGAGCCTATCTTGTTTATCCGCGGTCGAAGCGTGTTTTCATCCCGCCTGAAAGAGACCCCCAAATCCTTCAAGAATATGTTCATGCCCTCTCGCATACCAAAGCAGCCCTTTATCTCGCCTCGCACGCCTGGTTCACCATCGAAAACCATCAACCTATCGCTTAACAGGTCTATCAGATAGATGTCGTGATCTACAATCAGCATAGATACACCCCTTCGCTCCGCATAGCGTCTTATCGTTTTAATGAGCCGCACCTTCTGCTCCACATCAAGATGCGCAGACGGCTCATCCAGCATATATAAAGAAGCGTCATGACAAAGAGAAGCAGCAATTGCAACATCTTGCAGTTCGCCACCGCTAAGCTCTTTTATGTTCTTGCTCTCTAGCTCTGGTATCCCCAAAGGCTCTAACACTTCAACAATATCGGATTCACCCAATTTAAGCGAATATATGAACTCCTTTACTGTCATATCCAATTCACCTTTTATGTACTGCGGCTTGTAAGAGGCAGTAATATCAACCGCGATTTTACCGGTTGTCGGCTCTGTCTCACCCGCTAATACCTTCACGAACGTGCTTTTACCTATTGCGTTTCGCCCTACTATGCCCAATACCTCGCCCTTCTCTATACTGCCCGGTTTTACATCCAGCACAAAGCCCGATTTGCCATAGCGCTTATCAAATCTGTCGTATTCCGCGGAGACCTCCCTATTCTTTAGTGCCTCCCGCGGTGGATGCGCACTAAATTCTATCGGCTTATCTCTTATCCGAACGTTCTCGGCATGCAAGAACCCACTCAAATATTCGTTTATTCCTCTACTCGTGCTCCGTGGCATTGTAACAACGCCATACCCGCCCGGTTCACCGTATATAAGATGCACATAATCTGCAAGCATATCGAGGATAGCGAGGTCGTGCTCCACCACAACCACCGCTTTATCCTTTAAAATATCCTTTATCCCTTTCGCCACTCGCACTCGTTGATAAATATCCAGATATGGCGTTATCTCATCAAAGAAGTAAAAATCAGCATCCCTTGTTATACAGCCTATTATCGCAACCCGCTGCAACTCGCCACCACTTAACTCATTTATATCCTTGTCCAGTGCTTCTTCGAGCTCAAACGCACCCACAAGCTGCTTTGATACGCCGGTCTCATCGGTACTCTCCAGTAATTCATGAACTTTGCCATTGAATACTTTAGGTATAGCATCCACATATTGCGGCTTATATGCTACCTTAATTTTACCGGTTGATACTTTATCAAAGTAATTCTGCAACTCAGACCCGGCATATCGCTTTATTATCGCATCCCAACTCGCCTCTGATTCTACTTTGCCAAGGTTCGGGACCTGCAAACCCGCTAATATCTTTATTGCTGTGCTCTTCCCTGTCCCATTTGCACCCAATGTCCCGGTTATCTTCCCTGCTTTTGGAATAGGCATGCCATAAAGAACGAACCCATTTACACCATATCTGTGTGTCTCTTCACCCTTCAGCTCTTCTGGCAAGCCGATAATAGAAATGGCACCGAAGGGGCATTTTTTTATGCATATGCCACAACCCTCACACAAATCCTCTGATATTATCGGCTTGCTATCGTCTCCCAGGACTACCGTTTCCACGCCTGTACGCACCATCGGGCAGTATTTTATGCATTCATACTCGCATTTCCGCGGTTGGCATTTATCCTTCTTCAATATCGCTATCCGCATTTTTCGGCTTTCCTCTGTTTATTAATTTTTATAGCTCTTCATGTTTCAATTTTGGACTAAAAAGATTTATGTGAAAAAAACGCATATTTGATAACTATCAAAAATATAGTATAGAATGGATTAAGATGAAGAGAGAATTCACTATAGTTATCGAGCAGGATGAAGATGGAATTTATGTTGCATCTGTACCAGAACTGGAAGGCTGCCATACACAAGCCAAGACTTTAGATGAGTTAAGAGAAAGGGTAAATGAGGCGATACAACTCTATTTAGAGGTAGAATCTGGAATCGTAGAAGCAGCACCTTTAGAATTTGTAGGTATACAGAAGATTAAAGTTACTGTTTAGTGTCCCTTAAACGTGATACCCTCATTTTATAATATGATGTGTACGGTAATCTGAAAATGGACAAAATCAAACCACTTCCCGCCAAAAAAGTAATAAGGGTGCTTGAAAAAAATTGGGTTTAAGCAAATTAGACAAAAAGAGAGCCATTTATTCATGCGCCATCCCGATGGGAGAACTACTCTAATCACCGTTCATCCCGGTGAAGATATAGGGAAGGGATTGATCAGGAAGATAATAAGCGATGCTAAACTAACAAGGGACGAATGGTTTGAATTGATTGAAAGAATACTTTAAAAGGTCCTTTTGTCTATTTTGACGCTAAAACAGCAAGCATCTTCCTATGCTTTTCCGGCTCCAGAGCAGCAACGAGGTCGACATTGTGCATTTGCCCTAGTTCGCTTCTCAGCTTTTCTCCACCCATATCTGTAACTATCCCGCCTGCTTCTTTTAGGATTAGTGCGGCACCTGCAATGTCATAACCGCTAATTAAGCCACGAACATCCATTACTGCATCTATAACGCCCTCTGCAACCAAGCATATCTCGATTGCAATACTGCCAAGCAGACGAAAAATCACTTTTTTTGCACCCTTTTGGAATTGTATCAGTGATTCCGGTATTGATTCTGCACCGTAGGTATAGATGGAGAAAATTGGCTTGGTCTTACCTTTAAAGTCACGTGGGAGCTTCTTACCGTCTACAAATGCATTACCTCCTTTCTCTGCGTAATATGTCTTCCCGTAAATGGTTGCAACAACGCTCGCTTGTATGTTATCAAAAGTAACGTGGTCAACATTCGGCGAATACGCAATAGAGGAGCAGAAGAAAGGGATACCAAGTATCGCGTTTGTGGACCCGTCAATAGGGTCGAAGATAAGTGTGAATTCCGGATCGCCACCTTTTGGGTATATATGGTCGCCCAATTCCTCTGATATTATCCGTGCACAGTAGTTGCGGCTCGCCAATTCACGCTCTAATTCCCGTTCTGCAAACATGTCTATCTTCCTCGTTACGTCCTGCGCTCTTCTCACAATTATCTCGCCATAGTCTGCGGTCTCTGCAATGTAAGACCTTATAGAATCTCTTAGTTCTGTCGCAATCTCTAACAGTTCTTCTATTTCCATTTTCTATCTGTATATAACGTATAAGTTTTACTTATTTAATTTAGGACGCAGATTTACACAGATTTATTTATTTTTGTGTTAATCAGTGTTAATCTGTGTCAACAATTTATTTTGTTCTCCTCCGCTCCTTCTCTGCAATCCCAGCTTCTTTCTTCTCTTTCATCAACTGGTGTATCAAATCTGCACCTGACTTATCTATCGGCTTCGCTTCTATAAATCCGCGCTCCAAAGCGTATTCAAATACCTCCTTACCAAAATCCGTATGGACTATTACTGTTGACGTGCCTGCTGGTGAACCGACATTTCCGACACTTATATCAGAAAACAGCCCGCTGAAATCTTTGCATATCTTGCACGCTTCTCGCTTATAACCTTCTATCTCGTTAATAGCCACATTCAATAGCTCCTTCTCGCCTGCATAGACATGGAAAATATTATCCTGGATGTCCAATTTTGTTATCTCATTTATCGCTATACCATGCTTGCGTTCAAGAAATTCCTTTATTAGCTTCTCATATGAATAAACACCCTGGCAAAACAGCCCTATTCTTAACCGCAGAGTAGACGAGAAGTTATGCGCATTGTGGCTAGCCCGACCTACAACAAGCATCTTCTCATAACCTGCCATCTGGCACGGCGTCCCCACCATCGCGACAGACCACAGCCCGTAGTTCATAATAGCAATGGGTATACCGGTCAGAGTTGCTGCAGGCGTGTATTTGCTACCTGCACCCTTTATCAGGCTCGCTTTATCCATTGCTACTTGCACCTCCGGCTTCCAGTCACCGCCAGCTACAACGGTTATACAGCCCTCTGCCACTGCATCGGCAAGTGCATAAGCAAGTAGCGTAGTAACAACTCCGCCATCCTGACACGCATTTTTTAGCTCTTCATCTTTACTAACAACCTCGTAAATCTCTTCAAGCCCTTCCCTTAATTCCGGTTCCTCTACCCTTGGACATTGATAATAACAATATCCGCAATCAGGCGGGCATATGTGGCCTTCTCTCATCTCTAGCCTTTCTTTTGTCAGATCTATACTAAGATATCCGTAATCGAGCAAACTGCAAGTAGCGACACAGCCACCACAAAGTGTACATTTACCCGTCTCTATCACTTCTCTATTCAAATCGCCGAACCCTTTCTTCTCTTCCATTTTTCTACTCCTATTTTTGTTCTTTGTTACCATAAACTATGCATTAGCATAACAAATAAAAATTTCGGCATCCCTATATAATCAAAACCATGAAAATAATAAGTTGCCAGAACGGCATCTAACATTTTCCACGGATTTTTACGACACCGATTAACGCTGATTAACACAGATTTAAAGTAGTGTATTGATTTTTTAATATTTATCAAAATTGGTAAACTATTTACTGGGAGTTCCTTACCCTGCGGAAGAACCGGATAAGAGGAATAACAACCTTAAATAGGGGTAGGCGGAGCTCTGTTTCTATATCCGCATCCATCCGCTCCTTGTCAAACGAGGGTTCAATTTCAAGTTCTGATTCCGGCAGGACTGCTTTCGCTATGCCACTGCCCGCATATATAAACCCAACTAGCATGCCCGTATGGGCCGGGTCTGATAGCCCCAGCTTCACCTTACCCCTCAATCGTTTTACAGATGTGTTTTTAGTGAGCGCCGCCACCAATTCCTTTCCTGCATCATAGAGCTCATTTGCGTGCCATACAAGCTTCTTCCAATCGGTGGGCTTCTTCTTTTTCTCCTTTTTCGCGGAATCCGTCTTCTTAAGGTCCTTCCTCAGAATAGTAACGCCCAGGACACGTAATCGGAATTCACGCTTCGACGTGCTAATGTCCACGCGACCAGAAGCAATGCCTTTTAAAAACCTAAATGATACGCATAGTTGTGCCAATGATCCTTCCTTAAATGGCCTAAGCGAAATGTCAGCCGGTATTAGAAGCGCAGCAGCTAGTAGAGCTACTAGGATTACCAAAACAATTGCGAGGAGCAGTATCAGGTCCATCGTATGTATTTTATTTTTGTATATAAAGTATAACTTCTACCTATTTAGGACGCAGATTTACACGGATTTACACAAACCTTTTCTTAAAAAGAAAAGCTTTACCAAAATAACATTTGTGTTTTTCTTTTAGCACATGCTAAATTTTCTTTTTGTAAAAAAGAAAAAGTGTTGTGTTAATCTGTGTCAATAATTATTTTTAGTTGGATATTATGCTTTCTCGAAAATAAATAGAGGGAGTGTTTCTCTAACTCCCCATATAGACATCATACAAGCATTATTTTTTTGCTTCTGCTTTTTTACCCTCTTTCGTCTCGTTGATTTTAGCCATTACCATCGGCATGGCTTCTCCGACGATTCTCTCCATTGCACCGGACGATTTCAGCGAGATTACACTCAGCCCTTCGGGTCCTGGTATACCCTTGAAGACAGTAACGAGCGCTACCGGAGTTATTCCGCCGCCACCACCAACGCCATAGCCCTGCCCCTCCTTCTCTTTACCCTTGCCGCCGCCACCACCAGCGCCAAAGCCAACTCCAAAGATGGGGATCAATGTCTTATCATCTATCTCTATTGGATTGCCGATTGCTGTTTCAACTTTAATTGTCTTCCGAAGTTCGTCCCACACATTTTTTATGATTCCTGATGTTTCCTCACTCATTTTTTATCACAATGTATATTGTCATTCACCATATTTAAGATTTGCGGTCGCTTAAGAATCCAGTACAATCACAGGAATTCACGCTCAGAAGACCTATCTATTTATACCGGCAAACCGATTACGGATCAGAAAGGCCTGAAAGTAGATGGAGTAAGCTATACGAAAAAAGAGGCTTCAATATCCGGATGGACGATTGTCTTTTAATTGTTCTCCTAAGTCTTTGATATTAAAGAAATCCTGGAAGCCAAAAGGGACGCATTTACTCAATAGTTGCAGCACCCATATCCAAACCCTTCCACTTTACTTTGAATCCTAGTTCGGCCAGAACTTCATCGTGATTTGGTAAGCCGAAGCCATCAATAGTCCTCTTTGCATCCACATACGAATGTATAGCGACCAGTTTATCTTTCACTTCGTCCAACAACTTCTTCTTTACCACTACCTCTTTAAACACCACATAGTCAGGGTCATTCAAACACGCTCTTACTGCCTCTTTATAGATCTCATATCGCATAGCAATATCCGTAATAGGGATTATATCACCCTCAAGTTCTATCTGCACTCCTTCCAAACTTTCTATCTGTCTTTTTATCTCGTTCTCTTCGATCTTCGCTAAATATTTGACTACCTCACCAACAGGGACTTTCCGGGTGTACAAAATCACGGGGTGATTGAGCTCCAACTCGAAATTAGCAGCATTGAAACACGCAAGGTTCTTATCTATTGCCACCAGGATATGAAACGGCAGAGCCCTGAGCTTCGACAATTTCCGCCTGATGTAATCATCGGTCCAGAACCCCATGATTTCGAAATATGTCTCTATATTTAGCGCTTTATGCTTGAACATAAAATCCGGTATAAATACTCCTTTACTCGTGAAAATTGCGTCCGGCTCTCTTATCACTTCCCAGCCCTTCGATGCCGGTGAGGCTAAGAACGCATTATAAAAACGTTCCTCAACACTGCTATCGAACGTAGTTTTTGACTCGTTCTCTTTTGCCATTAACAAATTCTTACTCGCGCTATCCAGCATAAACCGATAAATCCGCGGTATCTCTCGTCTGATGACAATCTCGGCCTCTATCGCCCAATCATCGCTATTAACAATCTCAGGGAGCAATTTCGCCAGTGACGTACCATACCGCTCACTTAACTTCAGTAATGCAGACGCACCTTCTATCCTTACTCTATTCCCGTCTTCCTGGATATACATCAAGCCAAGATGCTTAATTCTACGGAAAACCGCTTTATAATTGCCTCTAAATGCGATGGTCATGCCTGTGGCTTTAAACAATAGCGTTTGTGCAAGAGAAAGGTTATAGAGCTTAAGCAGCTCTTCTGGTTTTAACGGCGAAAAATCAGTCAATACCCGCTTGGATTCATGATCCGCCCATAGCGATTGCTCTAAATCGGCAACCGAAATGCCATGTTCCCGTGCTACAGCTTCGATCACCTCACCCCGCTCGTTTCTATTAGTTACTTTTATGCTGCTTGCCGCTTCAAAGACCGCTTTACGTGCCAATACGGGTTCAACGATGAACTGCGACTTGAAGCTACATCGCCGCTCTAAGAGCGTTTTCAATCCCCTTATTCGTTTGAAATCCAAGCCCTGCTCCAATTCCGCCACTATATCGTCTATTTCGCTCTTCCTTTTACCGCGAAAATCGTGATATACATCTATAAGCCCCCTGGCTAATTCCAGATGCTCTGCATCTATCGGCACAAAATCAGGATATATCCTGCCCTTTTTTAGTCGCGTGAGGAGCAAATCTCCGGGTAACATTTTCTCTTAATGCTCTTAATAGCTTTTTCAGGTATATGTAGTATAAATTCTACATATTTGATTTAGGACGCAGATTTAGACGGATTTACACGGATTTAATTTCTTCTGCGTTAATCTGTGTCAATAATTTATTTTCTTGTTCATCTTTCATATATTCCCGCAACAAGACCGTTGCATAGGTGCCTTTAGGCAGGAAGAAATTCAATTTCACTTTTAACTGTCCATGATTAAGCTCATCGTCACTGATTTCTACTTTTAAGTCCACAGGTAACAGCACCGGCCTACTTGTACCCTTAGAACTTAGTTCTGGCATCTTCTCGATACGAAAATTATCCAGTTCTATCGCTTCCTCTTCCAGAACCTTTCGCTCTATCGCTCCTACCACGCCGTCTGCAAATTCAGTTTCATAGCCAAAGATGGGGGCGGTGACAAAAGCCCGACCTCGCTTTAATAACCTGTTCATTCCCTCTATTTTATTCGCGGTGACTTTTTCCACCTTATCTGGGTCTGGAAATCCAAATTCATTGTGGAAACATACCACATCGCCTGCTACCGCCACATAAAACGGTAAATTCTGCGTCATACGTTGACTCAAGATGATATTGAAGAGATAAGACTGATAAGCATGGACAAACAGTTTTTGCAAGTTCTTTGGAAGACTATGAAAAGCAGAAAGGGAATCCCCGTCGTTTTTTATCAGCGCATTCAACATCGCCCTCTCGTACCGTAAAGGCATTATTTTCAAGCTCTCTTTTAGTTTGCCGCTCTTACATAAGATCCTTGCTTGTTTCGCCGCTTCGCTTTCGCCCGGGAAGATGTCGGAGATGTAAGACATTACTGCCCCATTTATATCACCATTTATCAGGTATCTACCCACGACATGCGTTATCGGGCGGATGACGCCAAACCGCTGAACACCGAAGAAATTGAGTATTCCACCATTAGTTTCTATTTCGTTTGTTATCGCATCAATTTTATCTTTTACCGCCTCGTATCTGCCTTCTACGCCACGAATAACAATTTCAAACTCGTTCCCATAGAGGTCGCCTAAGGAAACCGCCTTATTCGACCTACCTATTACATCTAACGATACATCGGCGATGTTTACTCGCGCCAGCTCGTTTTCTTCTGTGCTCCAGATACTTATCTTCTGTTTCGTCACTGCGAATTTGTCTTTTGTTCCTGCGAACCCTATTCTGTTCCGGCTAACTCGCAGCCTATGCGCGATCTCTCTTATCACGCCATGAGTGTCCCAGTTTTCCTTCGTCAATTCGGCAATCAGGTATTTCCCTTCTTCTTGCTCTTCTCTATTCGTAATTTCACGAACATTAAAGTCCGCCGGTATTGTCTTTATCGTTCCGCCTATTCCTTCCGAATTCGTACTGTAAAACCATATGCCTATTCGTTTTTCAAACTCGGGACTTGCTTTTAGTATCATGCATCAATTTCCTTCTTCACTTCCTCCTCCAGGTTAAAACCGTCAAAGACCGAAAGCCGCTTCAGATACCACGAACAAGGTGTTTTCTTCTCTTCTAACCCCGATTCCACAAGGTTTAGTCTTATTAACGTCAACGCCCCCACCCGATTTACCTGGATATTAAAACTTTCATACCGCTTAGAGGCGATAAAATGCAAGAAATAATACTTGTAGTTATGTAGTTCCCAATCCCTTACGTCTATACCTAATTGAGCGAACTCCGCAGGATGCAACAAACGGAGTTCTTCGGGGTATACTACGGGCTCATAATTTATCCCTGCCTTTGTAGAACCACCCGTGTCCCTCGCCATCACCCTATATTCTTTTGTGATGCCTTCGTGCATGATGACCGCGGAATAAAAGGGCTTATCATCTACCGACCCGCGGAAATCCGATACCACATCAAAAGGGATGGTTTCTCTTGATATGAGTCCCGACTGACTAAAAAGCATATGAAGCGTATCCGGGCTTTCACTAACGTCTAGATCTAGTTCCACATTTATCGTATATGCCGGATGATGAGAAGAGCCGTAGTTTTCCAGCTCTTTTATTCTTATCCCCTTTCGTTTTATCGCTACCATTTTACATCAAAGCAGAACAATATTTGTTTTAGCTACTTTTATAACTACACGAGTGCACTGCACTGCACAGCTTATCTCAAGATACAAGTAAGTCAAACTTGCATCATGTATCCTGTATCCCGGGCACATCATTCTCGTGCCGTATAGGTCCTACTAAATCGGAACGGTGAGAACTCTACCCCGCCACCGTCATAGAATTTCGTGAACCACTCGTAGAAATGCAGCCTGATTGTGTGGATGCCTGCCATTATCGCCTCAAGCACGATTACTACCGTATTCCCGGCAATGAATATAATAACCCCTATCACGGGCCCGATTATTGCGATACTACCTGCGCACATGAAAGCCAAAAGAATGAACACTTCCATTAACGCCGCATGACATAATGCTAACGCGAGAATCCTGCCGTAAGAGACGATATTCGCAAGAAATCTGAAGAGATTCTCCAGCACTGCATCTATTAAACCATCTATAAGAATGATGAGATAGTCCATGCCTGACAGCTTCTCCCCCTTTTCCGCTTTACCGTGCTTTTCATGTCTCAACTCTGAAACAACCTTGAGAGCGAAGAGTAGAAGTACAGGAAGTGCTACTAAAAAAATCAAACCTGCCACTGGTTCAATATGAGAAATAACATTAGCGATGAAAACCGCAATACCTATGTCTATCCCTACGAGAGAAGAACTGAGTAACAAAAGTAAGAAATAAAGAGTCCCAAACAAGCACCAAATCTTTACCCCCTCCCATAAAACACCAAACATGTCTCTACTGGAGACTTTGTTTATCGCACTGAGCAGTAATCCAAGCCCCATGTGTAGCGTCCCTACTAGCATCGTTACGACGAACATAACTGTCACATTCGGGATCGGCTCGAACCACAAAGGCTCGAAGACGAATATCTCCGGAATGCTCATGCCCGTAGAATCATGAACCAAATGGTGTGCATACTCACTTAAGCCGAAGAATTCACCGAACAAAAAGCCGATGATCAACGAACAAAAACCACATAACACTATTATTACGCCCACACCCCTAATCTCCTTCCCCAAGCCCTTAAAAGCAAACATCAATGCCAAACCAATCGCAAGCAAAAACATTCCATGTCCTATGTCCGGGAACATAAGACCAAAAAGGATAGGGAACATTATAGCGGTAATCAACGTTGGGTCTATGTCATTGTATAACGGATGACCATACATGTTCACTATCGATTCAAAGGGCTTCACGATTTTCGGATTGTTTAGTAAAGACGGCACCCGCACGTCCTCTCTCTTCGGCTCCTTCACATCGATAACGCAAAATCCCGATGTCTCATCATTTATCCCGTCTATTACCCGGTCAACCTCTTCTTTCGGTGTCCAGCCTTCTATAACACACGTACGTGCACTTTTACCGAAAAGAACCTTTGCCTTCTCCCGATTCTCCTCTATTTGCACGAGTTCCTGCATCACAAGCAAATCATTAAACCTTTCATCTCTTATTACCGCTAATTCGCGCTCATTATCGTTTATACCGCTCCCCAATTCTGCAACCTTTGCATTTAATGCCGCTATTGCTTCTTTTGTTCTCTCGGGTATATCACGCAGCGGAGGTCGTTGCCATATTTCAAAGTCCGCGGCCCTCAGTGCTTTCGCTACTGCACCCTTATCCTTTTTCAAGGTCACAATGACAGCAAAAGATACTTCATCGGTTAGCGCCTTTGAAGCAATAAAGTTATTTTCACCAGTCACTTCTTCGAGATTTGATCCCAACGCTTCCAAATTCACGCTCGGTAAATTGCCCGCATGCACAATAACAAATTCCTTTTCGCCTATGAAATCCAAATCAATCTCAAAATCGTCTAACAACGCTAATACACGTAATATATCCTTTGTATTTGATAATTCTTCTTTCGAGCTCTCATTACCCTCTATTAACTTATTTACTGTCGCCTCTAAACTATCTAACTCTTCCTCAATATCAGCCAAATTTGGCGCCTCTACTTTTATCCGCTCTATCTGCTCTTCTTCCGGCGCTTTAAATAGCGTCTCCTTTAGGCTCTTCTTCTCTGCTTCCGCAGGCTGTAAAATCGAGATTATGCTATCTAGCCTTGCCAATAGTTCAGAGCTTTTTATCAGCTTCGTATCTGCCTTTGAGGGTTCTATTAGCCCTCCCCATGCATCTAAGAACTCCTTTACATCTGTAAGATGCACATTACCCAGTGCTTCTAGTCTCTTGAGTACTCGATCTACATCTTCATCTAACGTGACAATTCGCAGCTCCCGCATCTCCACTGGTCTAAGCATCGTAGTTCTATTATATATACTCCGTTAAAGTTTATAACATAACAATTCCCATTGTCTCTTCAGCAGAAAGATCATTCTCTTTACATACAGAGATAGTACAAAGGTTTTTTATTTCTAGTTCCTTGAGGTAAAGGAAACCCATTATCGTACCAATATTGATAGGAGCGCCACGTAGTGTATTCTTTATAGTGTAGAAAAATAGATTCCTTAGTGCTCGTTCAAAAGGGATAAGTGATTTTTCTTCTTCACACTCGGGAATAGCACCCATTAACACGTCTTTATATGCAGAAGGAGGCAACAATTGGACAACTGTACCTGCATCTTCCGCGGACATCGAAGCCTTTACATTATCGGCATTGGAATCAAATGAATAGGTATATGGTAAGAAGTATTTAGTCATCTCCGCCTCCTTTATTCCCGCTGCCTTGCATCTTAACAAAGTCGTGATGTTTATGATGTCAAACTCAGTGCCAATTATCTTTCTTACTATCGCCCTATCCTTGGCACCTAACCCTGTCATCCGCGCCCGTATAGCGCCACAGAGTTCCGGGTAGAGTGCGCTTTCAAGAATTAATGCCTTTTTACTCGCTTCGTATTCCGGGAGCACGTCCCCCAACACACGCTTGTACGGGTCTTCTAATCGCATTATCAGATTCTTCATCGAATCAGCGTCCATTAATCCGCTCATCTTTCGTCCAAAGAAGTCTTCAACCGGGAAGAAGAGTGGCTTTTCGGTTAATACACCTGTAGCTTTCGCTATGATAACTGCTTTCAGATTTTCCACTTCAAATCTTCTGAATAGTTCTTCGAAGAAAGCGTTTACTTTGCCGCGCGTTGACCGCAGCACCATTAAATATTGGTCTGTTAGCTCGCCTTTAAGCGCCAGCTCTATATTCCGCAGGTCTGTCGAAGGCGCTTTTGTTAACTTCTCCTTATACGTGGTATCCATCAGCGAAGATATAAAATCGTCCTTAGTCCCCACAGCCATAAGGTCTTTTAATTGCCCCTCACTCAAAATATCGCTCATTCGCGACATTACCCGTGCATACGAATATGCATATCCTGATACGCTCATCTCCTCACTATCTATATTAGAGTATGTATAACAATAAAGCTCTTTTGTTTTTGCGATTGTCTCGTTGTATATAAAGTATAACTTCTACCTATAAAATTAATTTAGGACGCGGATTTACACCTTTATAGTGGGAATCCTCTCTGACTCGAAACTTTCTCAATCATTTTTTTTCAAAAAAGTGGTTTTGATTTTAGTCTCATAGGGATGCCTATGAGAATACGCAAACAGCTTTCCGATACTTTTATGTGCTTTCAGCCACATATAAACATTATGGCATTCATAAATAAGAAGACTCCGCAACCAAAATTGGCTATTTCACCCGACTATAGCTGACTTAATTGAAGAAGACCACATTTGTAGACTTGTAGCTGATGTAGTAGAAAGTATAGCCTTTAAAAGTATCGAGGAAAAATATGATGGCCCTGGCAGTCCTGCATATCATCCAAAGGTCATGATGAAACTCCTCATTCAGTCTGGCATGCATAGCACATAATTTGAAGAGAATATGGATGATCGATAAAAAGTCAAACTAAAGCTATTGGAGTGAATCCTACCAAAAATGGAGGTATTGATCAATCATCCCTCAAAAATTTGTGTAGAAGCATTAAAGGGGTATGGTCCCAAATTTTATCTTCTTTTAGCAAGGGTTTAAGTATATACCAACTATAATACTAATTAAAGTCAATTGTGGGACAGCCTCTTTAATGCGGGGTATAGTGACTGCGGAATGGGGTAGTGTCCTAATTGG
>AHKK01007280.1_pt1 | contig 15945 bp, 9 predicted proteins | sample 412088 | NCBI WGS metagenome assembly AHKK01 (sample SAMN00138729, study PRJNA73973) | sediment metagenome | reverse complement strand
TCAGTCCACCTCAACGTTTCTAAATAAATAAGTGCTTAAACCAATCATGACCATGCAAAAACATACCAAAACGAGGAGGTCCAGGGCAAAATAGAAATGTGACAGCCCAATTAGGCAATATCTCAGTCCATCAACACCGTATGTCAAAGGATTGATGTAGGTTAAATATTTTAGCCAAAGAGGCAAAGGCTCTATTGGAATAATGCTGAAGACAAGATAAAAACAGGAAATGTGAAAAGACTCACTATTAAATGAAACCCTTGCATATCATTTATTAGTGATGCGAATATCAGTCCTAAACAAACAAATGATGTAGCAATTAAAATCATGCATAAAATAGAGAATAAAAATCCTAAAACTCCTGTTATCTTAAAACCGATCCCCACTGCGATTAACAATATTAAAAATCCTTGTAGTAATGCTGTTGTCACCCCTCCCAGTGTTTTACCTAAGACAATAGAAACCCTACTAACAGGTGTAACCATTATTTCTTTCAAGAATCCAAACTGTCTATCCCATATGACGGACATCCCACTCGTAATCGAATTAAAAAGCAAAACCATGCCAATAATGCCCGGTGTAAGAAAAGCTATATAATCGATTCCCGGTGGCATGTCAGAGAAATTAAAAGCAGCGTTGAATCCCATTCCTAAAAACAGAAGAAAAAAGAGTGGCATCGCTAACGAACCAATGAGTCTGCTTCTTGCCCTGAAAAAACGCTTCATTTCCCTGAGCCAGATGGTGTATATCGCAGTAAAATCAAATAATTTCATCTTTTTCCTCCCATTCTCATACTTGCTTTTGCTTTCATTCTAATTTGCTCTTTTACACTTGCCTCTTGCTCTCTGATTGTTTTCCCTGTGAAGTGTAAGAAAACATCCTCTAAGGTCGGTTTTCGCAAACTAACAGAATGAACAAAAACACCTTCTTCATGGGCAAGATGCAATATCCGTGGTATCATTTTTTCACCATTTTCCACGCTAAGATATAAAAAATCTTCATGTTTCTTTTTTAAAGAAAGGTTTTTTATGAACTCAATTTTTGTTAATGTATCCAAAAATTTTCCCCCGTCAGAAACCTGTAAAGAGATTATATCTTCGCCAATAGTGTTTTTTAAGTTGTTTGGAATATCCAAGGCAATAATTTTGCCATGATCAATAATTGCAACTCTATCGCAAAGATAATCTGCCTCCTCCATGTAGTGAGTGGTTAAAACAACCGTTACCTCTTGAGCTTTGTTCAGTCTTTTGATATGATCCCAAATGCGGTGCCTGGTTTGAGCATCTAAACCAAGCGTTGGCTCATCTAAGAATAGGATTTTGGGATAATGCATTAATCCACGAGCAATTTCTAATCGGCGCTGCATTCCGCCGGAATAGAATTTAACAAAGACATTTGCTCTATCATTTAGCTCAACCAGATCTAAGACTTCATTTATTCTCCTCTCTCTCTCCTCTTTGTTTAGACCATACATTCTGGCATGAAAATCCAGATTCTCTCTACCAGTTAATTCTGTGTCTACACTGGGGTCTTGAAAAACAATGCCAATAGACCTTCTCACTGCATCCTGTTCTTTTAGTATATTGCGGTGCCATACTTCTGCAAAACCTGAGCTGGGCTTGAGTAAAGTAGCCAGTATTTTGATTATTGTCGTTTTTCCCGCTCCATTCGGACCAAGTAAACCAAATATTTCGCCCTTTTCTATGTTAAGATTAACATTACTAACCGCTGTAAAATCACCGAATTTCTTACTGAGTTCCTCGGTTTCTATTGCATATTCCGTTTGTTTTCGCATCTTCCTTTTCCATTTTGTTTTACCGGTCTTATAGGTACAATATATGGACTTCCATCTTGATTGTGCACTCTCACTTCAACACCATAAACGTGTTCGATGTTTTCAGGTGTGAGTGCAGAAACAGGATTACCAGCGGAAAAAATCTCCCCTGAATTCATCATTATTATCCTATCCGCATATCGTGAAGCTAAATTCAGGTCGTGGATAGCCATAATCGCCGAGATGCCTTTCTCGCGCACGATGTTTTTTATGATGTTCATCACTTCAAGCTGATGTCTTATGTCGAGGTTAGAAGTGGGTTCGTCGAGCAGAAGAACGTCAGGCTCTTGCGTGAGCGCACGTGCTATGAACACTTTCTGCTGTTGACCACCGCTGAGTTCATTAATATCCCGCATGGCGAACTCTTCAATGTTCAGCATTTGCAGCATCTCTAAAACCATTTCAGTGTCTTTTTCACTGCTTCGCCAGCCAAGATGAGGACGTCTGCCCATGAGAACAGTATCGAAGACCGTAGCAGGAAAGACTTGTGATGCAGTTTGTGGGATATATCCCATTTTTTTGGCGAGTTCCATCAGATGCATCTCTTTTGTATCTCGTCCATCCAGCAGTATATCTCCACGCTGTGGTTTTAAAATCCGGTCTATACATCGGATAAGCGTAGATTTCCCTGCTCCATTTGGACCCACCACGCCTAACATCTCCGATTCAGCAAGCTCTATGCAGATATCCTTGAGTACAGGCACGCTTGCATAACTGAACTCAACATCTTTTACTTTTAGTTTCATTTTACCAATACTCCCTCCTCCTTCTCATTATCAAGTAGAGGAACAAAGGACCCCCCATGAAGGCGGTAATCACACCTACCGGGAGAATTACAGGTGCTATGATTGTTCTTGCAATGGTGTCAGCACCAAGCAAAAGGGCGGCACCGAAAAGACCAGAAGCAGGGATTAAAAACCTGTTGTCCCCACCGATAACCATTCTGCACATGTGTGGAGCAACCAATCCGATAAATCCAATGCTTCCAACGAAGCTTATGATGCCTGCGGTTAACAAAGTGGCAACCAGCAATATGAATATCCTGGTTCGCTCTACATTTACACCGAGGCTTTTCGCAGTCTCATCTCCAGCACCCATGACATTGATGTCCCAGGACTTCCACATAAGCATAGGAACACAGACTGCAAGCACGATAGAAACAGGGAGAAGGTCTTTCCATAAAACCCCTCCAAGACTCCCAACCATCCAGAATACTACCATTTTTACCTCTTCTGCCTCAGCAAAATATTCTATCAAGGTCGTCGCCGCACCAAAGATATATAACATCGCGATACCAGCGAGAACCATTGTCTCTGGGGTAGCTCTTCGGTAGCGTGTCAATCCGATGATAACAAAGGTAGGAATTAGAGCGAAGACAAATGCATTTCCTATGATGAGATACTCATCCGCGACAAAGCCTGCACTGAGAATAATCGCAAGAGCAGCGCCAAATCCCGCACCTGAAGAGATGCCTAAGGTAAAAGGACTTGCAAGTGGATTTCTTAAAATACCTTGCAACATCGTGCCTGCAATCGCAAGTCCCATGCCAGCTAAAATCCCCATTAAAATGCGAGGAAGTCTCAGTTGCCATACACATACCTCGGCAAGCCATCGCGTGTGGAAATGCTCAGGAAAGAATCGGTGAAGAATTGTAGAATATGTTTCAAGAAAGGTAATATTAGCAGAGCCAAGCGTTGCGGCTACGCCTGCAATAATAAATATTAAGATGAGGGAAAAGAAAATAAACAGGATTTTCCTTCCAACAAATTTCTTGTATTGCTCTTTTATTTCTGTGCTCTTTGTTCCTGTCCCGGAGATTGTGTCAGTGCTTGACGTCATTTTTATCCCAAACCTCCTGCAAATCCATCAATAATTCATTCTCACCGATGACAATATCGTGAACCTTCTGCGATGTTAAATTATTGATTGCGTAATACCGTCCTCCAGAATAGCTTGCTATCTCTCTGCAATATCCATGCTGCATTTGTATAAACGATTTGCTAACTACCTCAGTATCAATCACAATCATATTTATACCCTTAGCGCGTGCCTGCTCAGCGAGCGCTAACAACTCCATTTTAATCTCTTTACTTCCTTCACATGAAACATTTGCACGACCATCAGAGATTAACAGCAGGACAGGTATCGCTCCTTCATCCTTCTGCTTCTCATTCATCAGAAAATTTAATCCCATTTTCAGACCTGCTGCTAACGGTGTTCTTCCACCAGTTGGGAGTTCCTTTAATCTCTCAACTGCTAAATCTACGCTTGAACATAGAGGAAGCAAAACATCTGCCTGGTTACCTCTAAACGCAACCATTCCAACTTTATCTCTTTGTTGATATAAATCCAGTAATAAAGAGAGGACAGCACCTTTTGCGCTCTCCATTCTTCGATTCGCACCCATTGAACCTGAAGCATCTACAACAAACATCGTTGCTGTTGATATTTTTCCTACGCGAATCTTCTCTCGAATATCATGCGTTTTTATCACAACTGCTAAATCAGAGTCAGTATCAGACCCCCTTTCTTTCTGATAGGGAGCAGCAGCACGTATCGTAGCATCAAGCGCAACGTCCTTTATTTCCCCTTTCGGTAGTCCATGCCGCACATACTTCCCGTTATTGCGAAGAGAGAGTGTGGGTATTCTTCTTCCTGATATCTTCCTGCGATAGGTTCTATCCTTCTTTTGTTTTTGCCTTACTACGCTTGTGTCAATCGAGTCTCCGATATTAAAAACCGATTCTTTTTGCGGTTCTTTTATATCACCATTGTCATCTTGACTTTTTGGATTCTCGTCGAGTTGCTCATTTTTATGCTGGTGCTCACTATCTCCCTTCTTTTCTCTTTTCTCTTCCCTTTCTTTCCTCTGCTCTTGCTGCTGCTTATTGTCTTGTTTCTCATCTCCATGCTGCTTTTTTTTGTCGGACATCATGTCATCGAGTTTTTCAGTATCCAAACTCGGCGGTTCAAACGGTTTCCTGCGCATTCTGTGTGGCAGTGCTAATTCCATCGCCTCTTTTATGTCCTCAAAAGTGACTTTTTTTCTGCCATCAAGTGCCGCAATCGTTTTTGCAGTTCTGTCTATAACGATTTCAGCTCTATGCGTCCTTACGCCGAGTTTAATGCACGTATCAGCAGTTATTCTCAGTAAATCATCGCTAATCTCCACCTCATTAACTATTTGTTTCGCTTGCACAATTTTCTCTCGCAACTCTTTCTGATTTCCCTCGAACCTTGCCCTGAACTCTTCCGGGTCTCTTTCAAAACTTCCCACAAGCTTCACTATCTCTACTCTTTTATCTGCATCGTCTATACTTTCTACACTTGCTTGCAGACCAAATCTATCCAGTAATTGGGGTCTAAGTTCACCCTCCTCCGGGTTCATTGTTCCAACCAGGATGAATTTAGAGGGATGAGAAACCGAGACTCCTTCTCGCTCAACCACGTTTATTGACATCGCAGCCGAATCTAAAATGACATCTGCAACGTGGTCATCTAAAAGATTTACCTCGTCAATATAGAGAATACCTCTATTAGCAGCAGCTAATATGCCCGGCTCCAGCGCCTTTATTCCTCCTTTTATCGCCTTTTCAACATCTATTGAACCAACGACCCGGTCCTCGGTCGCACCGAGCGGAAGGTCTACGACCCACATCCTTCGCTTCGCCACTTCCTGATTTTCTCCATTCGTTTTCTTAGCGTAACACAGGTCGCACATCTCCCCCTCGTCATAAGGGTTGCAATTGAACGGACAGCCGTTAACCACTTCTATTTCGGGCAACAGTTCTGCAAGTGCACGAACGGCAGTGGACTTCGCAGTCCCTTTCTCTCCTCGAATAAGCACTCCACCTATACGTGGGTTAATAGCATTCAAAATAAGCGATTTCTTCATCTTCTCTTGCCCTACAATTGCCGTAAAAGGCAATATCTCCCTTCTAATGTAGTGTGTCATTATTTTTTATTTCACCTCTTTCACATTTAATCCTTCTTCTATGTCGCCTTCCATTTCTAAATATGCTTTTCTCATTTTCTCCAACTCCTCTTCTGTTGCCTTCCAGTATCCTCTTTTTTCTGCTTCAAACAATCTTTCCATTATTTCAACGGCTGCAAATTTGTTGTTCTCTTCCAACCTATTTCGCATTTCCTCGTTAAATACAAAACGTTCTGCAATAGAAGACCATATCCAGTTAGGAACGGCATTTGTGGTGGCAGCCAATCCCAGTGTATTTTCTACACGGTCTGCGATTTGCTGTGTTCCATGATAGTCATGTTCCAGCATTCCGTCTATCCATTTCGGATTCAGCAATCTTGTCCTCGTCCCTCTCACTATAACGTCTCCAACGTCTTCAGTTTTTATCACCTCTTTTGTAGTATCGGTAATCAACATTGCCGCTTTTTCGCCTTTAACAGTCTCTACTGCCTTTGATAGCCCACCAAAGAACTCGTAGTAATGATCGAGGTCAACTATTTCATAGTCATGCGAATCTCTGACTTGCGACACCAGATCTATTTTTGCGAGGTTCTTCCTGTACAGGTCATCTCTTTTCTGTGCATGAACATTCTCCACGTATAAATAGTTCATAGACTGGATATAGACTTCTGCCAGGTCTTTTTCCTCTTTCCAGATGGAGTCCTCGACCAGGAGACGCATTCTTGTGGCATATTCTCCTGCCTTTGGACCGTATACTCTTCCACATGCGATTTTATTTGCCGTTTTTTCGTCTATCACACCTTTTTCGAGCTCAGTTTTCAGCGTTTCGAGGTTTTCAAGCGAGTGCTTCCTGACAAAGTTCAGTTCGACTGGTTCATCCAGACTTGTCACAAGCGTAAATGCTTGATTCAGCAGTTGAATGAGGTTTGGGAACATGTCACGGAAAAAGCCGCAGATGTTGAGAAGGCAGTCAATTCTGGGTCTTCCAAGCTCTTCCAATGGTATAATCTCTAATTTTGGATACCATGAGCCCATTTCTCTAATGATTTTCACACCCAAATAATGAAGAATCTGTCCAATTGTTTCGCCACCTGTTTTTGTCGTTTCAAATCCCCATAGCACGATACCAACACTGTCAGGATATTTGCCATCCCGCTCCAGGTATCTCTTTATCGTATTCTGTGCTATTTCCGCTCCTCTTTCTGAAGCTGTCGAAGTTGGGATTTTATTGGGGTCAAGTTGATTGATATTTCTCCCGGTAGGAAGGACTTCTGGTGTCCTTACCACATCTCCGCCAAGACCTGGTTCAATAAACTCCGTATTCAATCCACGCAAGCAACTTTCCAGTTCATTAGAATTATTCGCATAATTCTCTCCCACTTCTATTCCAAACGCTAAAGTCTTCTTCAAATCCTTTCTACGCTTACTACCAACGCTGCTTTTCTTGACAGCACTTTCAATGGATTCCTCAACGCAACAATCTACAAGGTCTGCACATTTCTTATCTATTTTATCCAACTGCGAGGCATATTTTTCTTTGTTCCTCAATGCTGAGTCGTAATCAATGCCCGTTGATTCTGCTAATATTCGGTTTATAGATTTTATGCCCTCCCTGTCATACCTCAGGATAAATTCAGTAAATTTCTTGAGGTCTTCTTTCTCATAGCGCTGACCAAGTATGTGGAGTCCTTTTGGTATTATACCCCTTTTCATCTCATAGAGCTCTTCGTGAATCTTCTCGATACTGTCACTCTCAAATTTCAATTCTTTTGCCTTCTCCAGAATTTTCGCTTTCACTTTCTCACTTCTCAACGGGTCTTGCAACATGGCTTCGTGATATTCGTCAATCAAATCCTGCAGTTCAGCATAGTCCTCATATAGGTCTGAAGTGGTGTAAGGAGGGGAATTATAGCTGATCATCGTGCCATAAAGTCGCCTCTTTGCGATTGTTGATTCTGACGTGTTCAACACGTGGTAGATATACAGGTGGGGCATATTACCAATCAAAATGTCCGGGGAGCAACTCGCACTCATTCCTACTTCTTTACCTTTCATAAATTCCGCTAAACCATGCGTTCCTACATGAATTACGGCATCTGCGTTCCAAACTTCCTGCAGCCAGAAATAGAATGCGAGATATTGATGATGGGGGGGTTTTGTTTTGTCGTGAGCAGCTTTAGCCAAATCCGATTCATCAAGCGGCGGTCTTGCCGGCTGAATTCCAACGAACACATTACCAAACTCTATTCCTGGTATCAGGAGTTTATTATCAACGGTCATTACCGTTCCCGGAGGCACTCCCCAATCCTCTATAACATCGTTTTGCACCTCCACAGGTAGTGCGTGGAAAAATTTGAGATAATCATTTAAATCGAGGGAATAGCAATTTTCCAGCGTTTCCTCTTCCCTGAACCAAGTTCCGGAGTTTACGATTGCCCTCTCCTCAAATAAATCATATAATTCTTTCTCCGGAAGCTCTATCTCATATCCATTCTCTTTTAAACGTTCCAACAAACGTTTTACGGATTGAAAAACATCAAGATAAGCTGCTTTTCCTATATTCTCCTCACCTGGTGGATTATCATACACTATAATAGCAAGCTTCTTTTCGTTATTTGGCTTCTGCTTCAATCTCAGCCAATTTCTTATCCTGCCTGCAATGCGTTCAATGCGGTCGTCAATCGGTGCAACTTCCTGTGCCTCCAGCTCTCCGACTATTATATTTTGCATTCCACAGGAGGGTATGGGCTCAATGCATCCATCAAGTTCCGGCCAGATCACCGCAGCAATAATCTCGATTGGCGAAAGACCGGTTGGCGATTCCCTCCATTTTTCCACTTCTCGCACGAACATTGGTGCGGGAGCGAAAATAGGCACGTTCAACTCTTTCAGTAATTCCGCAGTCAACGCCGGGTTTCCACCAAGAGGACCTCCGTTTATCCTGAACCACATTAGATTAATCACAACATCAACGGAAGAATTGCCATTGTGTAAGAAATATTCTCTTATTGCCCGCAAGTTGTGAATACTATCGGAGTAAACAGGAATGACGTTGAAATCATCGAATTCATTTATAAATGCCTTTATTGTTGCAATACTTTGATCAAAATGCATCCCACCATAAAAAAGCATTCCAATGGTTGGCGTACCACCTTTGAAACCCGAAATTTCGATAAATTTCTCTAAGTCGGTAAAATGCCCGTATGCAGGATGGTAGATGCCATATTCCGGGAATTCAACCGGTTCTTTTGCCTTTGGCAGCTCGTATTTAAAGTATTCTCTAAGAAGAAGCAGGAACAGATTATAATAATTCTCCTTGCCCCCGTATCTCCAGTATTTAGTTATCTTAATATAATTTCTCGCATCATTTATGGATTTGATTGGTAAGACTTTTCCTGCCGTCTCCACCATATTCTGAGCTCGCTCTACCTTTTGCCAAGGTTCTTCTGGATTATTAACTTCAGTGGAAGATTTTATTTTATCTGCAATTTTTCCGCCTGAGAAAGAACCTAACCTTGTTATCTCCATTAGTTTGCTCATGGGACCTATGAGGTTTAAAACGATGTTTTTCTCTGCTTTTAACGCATCATAAGCGATTTCACTTGACTTCCCCCCACCTCTTATGTCAATCAGGACTATATCCGATTCCTTCAGGTCATTTTTAACGGTCTCCTCTTCAACCTCTTCCTCATCTATCTGGTTGGGATAGTATATTTTGAAAGCTACATTGAGTCCAAATTCTTCGTTTAGTTCATTCATTGCCTCAGCAAGTACTGGAGTTGGAACCGTCGAGATGCAGGTTATTTTCATTTTTTATAGCCCACCTTTAATTTTTAGGTTAGTCAACGGCTTCGCAATAATATCGACACTACTCGGATAGCCACCAAATTTATCAATAAGTTCTAATCGTTTGGTATTCGTATGCTCTTTGCCTTGTGCTGCTACTGAGTTCATCCATACATTCTTTGGCAGAATAACTGGTGTCTCTGATATGATTTCAAATCCACACTCGTTGAAAATCTTATCAAGTTCCGAGCGATAGTACGATTTTAATATCCGATAAAAAGGTATCTTTTCGCCGTCCTTATTGGTGATAGAGCCTATCGGGTTTATTCCCCTTTTGTTCTCAATGGAGGGATGGCGGGTAAGATAGAAACATCCTGTCCTTCTATCGAAAAAATCATCTTCAAGGCAGTACTTTTCTCTAAGCTCTCTGCTAAGAACGTTAGCTCGAAATAAACCAGTAGGAGCGAGTATTCGCCTGAATACTCTGAGTGCAGTCAAAGGATTAATGTCCTGAAAAGCATTGATCATGGTGATCCGGTCAACAGAGCGATTCGGAATCTCGAACAGAGGATCGTAATCCACATCAGCGCAGATAAAGATTATTTCTACTTCTGTTTCTACATTCCGAATGCGTTCTCTTACCACGTTCAACATCCCTCCGGACATATCAACAATATAATATTTTTTGAGCTCCCCCCTCTTCCTTACAACCGTCTCGGCAAACTTACCCCTACCGGGTCCAACCTCCATCGCAGTTCGTGATTCCACAAACCAATCAATTGCAGATTTTATCCACTTTGGGTCGTTTACAGGACTTGGAAAATGACGGGGCTGGGCGATTGCTGCCGCAGCCTCGTAATATTCTGGATATACATTCTTCCCAGTTCCTGTTCTTTCAGTTTCTATCATGTTTTTAATCACCTACAATGTATCTTCTATGTGTCCTTCCAGTTCTAAATATGCATTTCTCAATTTATCCAATTCCTCTTCTGTTGCCTTCCAGTATCCTCTTTTTTCCGCTTCAGATAATCTTCCCATTATTTCTGCGGCTGCAAATTTGTTGTTCTCTGTCAGCCTTTTGAGCATTTTTTCATCGAAGATATAGCGCTTTGCGATATCATTCCATATCCAGGTATCAACTTTGTTCGTGGTAGCTGCTAACCCGAGCACATACTCCACAGTATCAGAAATCTTCTGAGCTCCGTGATACTCATGCTTCAGCATCTCATTTATCCATTTAGGATTCAAAACTCTTGTCCTTACACCTCTATCTATAAACTTTTTAACATCATCAATTTGTGTAATCTCCTTCGTTGTATCACTTATCACCATTTCTGGCTTATTACCCTTAACGGACTCTACAGCTTTAGATAAACCACCAAAAAATTCGTAGTAATGGTCCAAATCAGTTATTTCAAATTCATTTGTATCTCGTATTTGTAGAGTCATATCTACGTTTCCCAGAAGTTCTTTTAATATGTCTGGAGAAAACCTCGCATTTAAATTCTCTCCGTATGCATGCTGCATAGAGTCAATATATGCTTCTGCTAACTGCTCCTCATCCTGCCAATTCGCAGTTTCGATCAGAGCACGTACAGATGTTGCATACTCGCCAGAACTTGGACCAAATATCCTCAGACTAGCAAGTTTTTCCGCTCTGGGAGTATTATTCGCTCTTAATTTTTCCAGGACTCTCAATGTATGCTCTTTCACATAATTATCCTTCGAAGATTCATCTAAAGATGAAACTAATTTAAACGCTTTATCTAACAGCACTATCAGATTTGGAAACGTATCCCTAAAGATACCACAGATAGTAACCACCACGTCAATTCTCGGTCTTTTAAGTTCTTCCAAGGGGGTCAATTCTAAATCTGTGACCCATGGCCCTCTCTTTCGTACAGGTCTCACGCCAAGATAATGGAGTATCTGACCGATGGTCTCGCCTCGAGTTTTCATGGTCTCAAAACCCCAAAGAACAACTCCAACACTCTCTGGATACTTACCATGGATTTTAAAATAGTGCTGCAGAGTTTTTTCTGCAATCTCTACACCTTTTTTATAAGCGGAACTGCTCGGAACTAATCTTGCATCAAACCCATACATATTCGAACCGGTAGGAAAAACCTCCGGAGTTCTTATTGGGTCACCGCCAATGTTTGGATTTATCCATTCTCCATTCAGCGCTTTTAAAATGCTTCCTATTTCATCATTATGTTCTATATTCTTTGACAACACGGAAATAAAATTTATGGTTTGCTTAAAATCTGCCATGAGATTTTCGGGAACGACCGAAAAGATTGATTTGTCTTTTGCGTCTTTCAAAACTTTTGACACAATTTCTTTTACGTTATCCTCTATCTCACTTAAAATTCCAGAGTAAGTTTTGCTATTGCTGTCAACTGATTTAGATGGATTCTGCAATAAATCGTCATAATCCAAACCCCTTGCTTCGGCAAGAATCCTGTGCAGTGATTTTACCTCTCGGTCATACCTCATAACGTATGTAATATACTCAACTAAATCATCGTGAGAATAGTTCTCGTCTAAAACATGCAGTCCTTTTGGAATTATTGACCTTTTCATATCTGAAAGGTCTCTGTGCAACTCTTCTATATTACCTGCTGTAAAATTTAGTTCCGCGGCTTTTTCTAACGCTTGCGTTTCTACCAATTTCCCTCTTCCGGGGTCTAACACTCGCGCCTCGTTATATTCATCCACTAAATCTTCAAGCTCTCTTAACTCTTCATATAACCCTGATACAGTAAACGGCGGCGTCAAGTGATTTACGATTACCGCATAACAGCGTCTTTTTGCAATAGTAGCCTCTGATGTGTTAGTTACCCAGTAAATGTAGATGTTTGGTAAATTGCCAATCAAAGCGTCAGGGAAACAACTCTTAGAAAGACCTACTTCCTTCCCTTTCAGGAACTCAAGAGTGCCATGTGTTCCAACGTGAATAACGGCGTCTGCTATAAATTCTTTTTCTAACCAATTATAAAAAGCGATGTACTGATGGTGCGGTGGTATAGCTTTATCATGATACGCTTTTTCCGGGTTCTCATGGACTCCTCTGGAGGGTTGCAAACCAATAAAGACGTTCCCCCAGATTATTCCTGGAATTAAAAACTCTTTACCTCGCACCATTACATTACCCGGTGGGTCACCCCACTCTTTTTTCACTTCGCTTTTTATTTCATCTGATAATGTGTTAAACCAACTCGAGTAAGTCTTATCTGACACGAGTATGCCATTGAATTTTTCTTTTGGCGACCATTTAGCAGAATTTACTAATTTTTCTTCCAGAAATATATCGAAAAGTCTTTTGTCAGTATCAGGAATACTGACAGTGTAGCCATGCTCTTTCAGTTCCTCGAGAAGTTTTTCGATACTTGCAAAAACATCAAGATAGCTCGCATTTCCTAAGTTATCTTCCCCCGGTGGATAATTGTAGATAATTATCGCAACTTTTTTTTCTGAATTTGGTTTCGTCTGCAATTTCAACCAATTTTTAGCTCGAGAAGTACATTGCTGAACTCTGTCATCTATGACACCCATACCTTTTATTTCCATATCCAGCTCTTTACTAAACCCGGAGCCTGCCAGTCCGCCTATAACAATTGGTTCTATGCATCCGTCTAACTCAGGTCGCATAACGTTAACGACAACTTCCACAGGCATAAGTCCTGTCTTTGATTCTTCCCATTTAGAAATCTCTCGAAGGTAGGTTGGAGTGGATATAAAAATTGGACACTTAAGTTTCTCAATAATATCCAACATGATTCTCGGGTCTTCTCCCAGGGGTCCATAGAATCTGTGACACTGCACCTTTAGCAATGCGTTGATTAAGGGTTCATCGTTTCTGAAGAAAAATTTGGTGAATGCTTTAGGGTTTGTCTCGTTACAGGTAGCAAATACGGGAATAACATTTACGCTCGGTTCAAGTCTTCTGACAAGTTCGTTCACGATGGGTTTAGATTGCTCGAAAAAAGTATTGCGGAAGAATATTATGCCGACTGTCTGTTTTTTTTCATCCAAATCATACCGGGATATAAACTGTTCTAGATCTGTGAATACGCCAAATTCAGGATGGTATATTCCAATCTCAGGAATTTCTATTGTCGGTTTTGGTTTCAGATTCTTGTACTTGTTGCCACCATAGTTTTTTGCAACAAAAAGCAGAAGATTTTTGATGTTCTCTTTACCGCCACATTCCCAATAATCAATAGCAACTGCCCAGTTCCTCCCGTGCTTTAAACTGCCAACAGGTAAAATTTTACCCATTTTCTTGATCATATCTCTTATTTTCTGCCCTTTCAAGACCTCCTCATAGCACGCTTCACTATCTAAATCATATTCCACCTCGCGTTTCGCATACTTCTTCATTACAAAAGTACCCAATCTTGCAAGTTGCCAGATGGTGCTCGAAGTAGCAAAAAGCACTATGACGGTGTTATTTGTTTCGGATAGTACCTCAGTGATTATCTCAGCACCACGCTGCTGGGGTCTTATATCCAACAAAACAATATCAGCGGCTTGTAAATCTTCTCTGAATATGTTTTCATCAATCAGTTCCTCATCTACCGCGCTCAAGTGATAAAAATGTAAATCTATGATATTACCGTATTCCCTCGTTATGTCTCGCATTGCCCAATGAAACGTTTCCGTTTCGGGACTTGAAGCGACCATTACAATCTTGAGCGTTTTTTCTCCGTTCATTTTCACCCTCCTTTCATTTTGAGTGAAGGGAAAAAAAGAAAACCCCTTCCATCATTTTTCCTTTTTCCTATTTCTCTTTTAATCTTACTGTATTCCCTCGTTATGCCTTTCTTACTTCAGCTACACCATTTGCATGGGTAGACATGTGGTCCTTGATAGTCCATCAGGTATTCCCTGTCAGGGAAGAACTCCTCCAGATATTCGTTTTTGATATCATCGGGAACTAAGTCCGAGAATTCGTCAGGATACAGTGTCCGGGCAAGGTAACACATACCTACTGGAACGTTTATTGAGACAAAGGTCTCATGAACAAATATGTATATATCGTCGTTTTTCGCTGCGGTCATATTATCCCAGCCAGGTCGGTTGTTTATTATCTCATCTCTAAATTCTTCCAGCTCGATTGTGTCCTCCATTTCGTAAATAGAGCACGTAGCATGTGCATCAATGATTACCACATCAGGGTCTCTATCCAGCACTGCTTCTGGGTCTACCTCGAAAGATGGGCCATGCACATCAGCAAAGATGTTTATTCCTCCAGCCCGCTTAATCTTTTCATCATATTTTGAGCCACTGCCAGCGGTTTTATGCGTGTTCGAAGATCTAACAGCAAATTCGTAGTACACGGTCTTCTTTTCCGTTAATTCCCCAACTTTCTCGTCTACGAGACTTAGCGTTGAGTGGAAGAAATCAATGTACTCTTCAGCTCTTTCCTCCTTTCCCATCATTACGCCCAGGATTCTCATTTCCTCAGGAAGAGTTGCTGGATTACCATAGTCAAACATCACAGTTTTGATTCCGAGCGACTCCAGCCTTCTCACATCTCCAAACTCTCCCCACCAAGCATACAAGCAAGCTATTACCAGATCTGGCTCAAGTTCTACAATTGCTTCATAGTCGGGTCCCGGGTAGCCAACCGAAGGTAGGTCATGCAAATCCGGGTAACTTGGGCTTTTAGCTATCATTCCATTGCTCCCGACGATCTTATCCTCTACCCCTAAGAGACAAAGTGGTGCGGCGGGACCGCCAGTGGATAGAGCGATTATCCTTTCTATTGGCATATCTAACGTCACTGTTCTATCATTGGAGTCTATGATTGTAAGCTCCTTCTCCTTTCCCAGAATGATCAACTTCGTCTGCCCCACATCAAGCATGCTTACTTTTCCATCGTAGTTCGCATCTGCCAAATCCGTTTTAGGCTTCTTGCCGAAGATTACCAGTTTTATGTACGTTGTGTCTCGCATGTCAATAGTATCGTCTTCATTTGCATTACCGTAAATGCCTAAAGTAAATTCGTCTTCTGAAGCGGTTGTAACCTCGGCGGCACTTACTTCTTGCGTGGTTTGGTCAGCGGCAATCGCCGATGCAGGTAAAGCCACTAAAAACACCGAGCACAGCACGATTGCTATTTCCACTACTGCTAATAGTTTATTTTTGTTTTCATTTTTTCTTTTTTTCACCTCCTAAAACCTTTCTTTAAAAAAGAAAGCTTTATCAAAGAAACAAAACTTTCTTATCGCTTTTCATTTCCCTTTTTTCCTTTCACCTCTTTAGTAAACCTTTTTGCTTGCAAAAAGGTTTTGCTGGAGATATCCGCCCAGCCCGGTATCTATCTTTTCTATTCCTCTTCTTCTCATTCCTCTTTGTCCCCTTCCCGCCTTACCAGAATATA
>AHKK01009857.1_pt1 | contig 24521 bp, 25 predicted proteins | sample 412088 | NCBI WGS metagenome assembly AHKK01 (sample SAMN00138729, study PRJNA73973) | sediment metagenome | reverse complement strand
GAGTTTCGAGCAACTCTTATCTCAACTGGCGAATCACCAAATGCAACTGCATCTACTAAGGGGTCAAAGTCATCAAAAGTTTCTATACTTAATGGCTTTACCTCTAAACTCGATTTGCCATGTAACGAAGTAGGCAGCCGGATAAGTCGTTTTATGTCTGCGGTGACCGGCGCGTCTGGTTTATCGGCATAAGCCGAGTATTTAGCCTCTGAACTTTTTGATAGGCCTTGCCAGATGGAATCAGAGAAGTGTGGTATTTGCCCTTTCTCTATCCTACTCATCACTGTATCATCATTTGCAATTCGTAATATCTCTTTTGCTTTCTTCCTTTCCATCGCTCCAACACTCTTTACCACTTTGATAGCTTGTTTTTCGTCCATAGCCGCTATTTCGTGCAGAAACGCTATTAATCCTTTAAGTACCCGTTTCCCCCAGCCCTCGGGAATCAACCTCAAGTCCTCTCTTCCGGACTTTTTGCCGTTCTTAGCTTTTGAATCAGCCACTAAAAAGCTATTTATGTCCAGCCCGGTTGCCATTACATAATCGACAATCTCCCTTCGCTCGCGGCTTCCAAGCCCTCTTACTTGTTCTGTTTCTATATGTATGTGGTAGCCCCGCGAGCCTGAAAATACCAGTTCCATCTTATCTTCCGGGAATCCGAAATCGTTGAGCAGGAAGTCTATCAGTTTCCGCGTTTCTTCTTTCACGGACTTTAATATATTCTCATATGAATAACTCTGAAACTCCGCTTCGCCTATGACATGGTCTGCATCGAGGTCAAAAATTAGGTCAGCGCCGAGCCAATCTTTATCTGCCATCTTCGCCGTAGGATATTTGTATATTGCAGTTGAGAAGTAGGCATGAGCAGGGGCATTTTCCCGGAGGTAATGCACTAACTCCGTCTCGGCGGCAAAGGCTTTGTGTCGTCGCATCACGAGTTTCGCTGGGTAATAGTGGTCAAATAGAACAAAACCCCATTCCCGCATCCATAAATCCGTTGGGATTTCTACTTTTGTCCGCCTATAATATTCACCAAATTTGGTCGTCACGAATCTTTTTGTCTGCTCATTCATTTTTGTAAAATCTCGTGGGTTTTTATTGTATCTGAATAACGTATAGCTTCTACCTATTTAGGACGTAGATTTACACGGATTTATTTTTTTCTGTGTTACTTAATCTGCGTTAATCTGTGTCAATAATTTATTTTCTTGTTCGCTATATTTTACCAAATAAATCTTCAAAAAAGGTATAGTAAAAAGGGAAAGAAAGAAAAGAGGGAACATGATAAGCATAACGATACCAAAAGGCAGTTTAGAAGCGCAAACGCTGTTGCTATTCAAGCAGGCCAACCTGGAAATAAAGGTGACGAGTAGAGAATACAGCCCGAAGATAGAAGACCCGCGGATAGATATTGTAAAGATATTGAGACCGCAGGAGATACCGGAATACGTGGAGAAAGGGTACTTTGACGTTGGCATAACCGGTAAAGATTGGATAGAGGAACGGGGTGCGGACGTAGTGGAAATAGCGGACTTGAGTTATAGCAAAGCAGCAGAGAAAGAGGGCATAGTAAATATCGTCCTGGCTGTGCAAGTCGACCGAGCGGATATAAAAGAGGTAAAGGATATACCGCCGCAGAGTAAAATAAGCACTGAATATCCCAACCTTACAAAATCGTTCTTTGACAAGCTTGGTATTCCAGTCCAGATATTCTTCTCTTACGGCGCGACCGAAGCGAAAGACATGATGGACTGCATAGTCGAGCTCACGGAGACTGGCGAGACCCTCCGGAAGAACAACTGGCGGATAATAGGCTCGATACTGGAATCTTCTACCAAGTTGATAGTGAATAAGGACTCGTGGAATGATGCAGTAAAAAGGAAGGAGATAGATGAGATAAGAACCTTGCTTTCGGGCGTGATAGAAGCAAGAGGCAAGGTATTGCTCAGCATGAATGTTGGTGAGGCTAATTTGGCGGCTGTGGTGTCCGCGCTACCGGCAATGAAGCGACCTACTATATCGCAACTTTATGATTCCGAGCCCAGATATTATGCGGTGGAAACGGTAGTGAGCAAGCGTGATGTGAATATCCTAATACCTGAGTTGAAGAGCATGGGCGCGGAGGACATTATAGAGATAGATATAACCAAGATAGTGAAGTGAAAGTAGAGAACCACGAGATTTCACAAGATTAACACAAGAAATTGGGGCTAGTTGTGGTATGATAGGCTATCCGATATAATCGCCAATATAGTACTGAAACCCGATTCCAATGATTGTTCTCTCGTGGAAATCTGTGCAATCTTGTGGTCTAGCTAAACAATTGTTATCCGCACAAATCAGAACTCTTAGAAACTGGACGTATAACTAATTTCTGTGCAAAGTTCAATCAGTATCTGGGCACGGTATTTGAAAAAGTCTGCAAGCAATTTCTTCTTCTAAACCGTGATAGACTGCCGTTTACATTCACAAAAATAGGCCGCTGGTGGCATAAGGATAAAGAAATAGATATTGTTACTCGGAACGAAGAAAGCAAAGAGATTGGATTCTTTGAATGCAAATACAGTAGCCTGAAGTTTAGGGCCGCTTTGGCTATCCTTGCGGAACTGAAAAATAAAAGCGGATATGTTGACTGGAATACCAGCAAACGCAAAGAGTATTCTGGCGTGATTGCAAAAAAGATCGAGGGTAAAGAGAGACTCAGAAAAGAATGCTATATCGTATTCGATTTTGATGACTTTTAGTTTATGGATAGAGAACCTGATACCTAACACCTAATCCTCTCTGCGAACTCAGCGTTCTCTGCGGTAATGTCAGGTAAATTATTATTTGTGTGTTTCCTTATGAGCCCACGGGATATTGAGCAGTTACAACCCGCTCATATCGCTCTTCTTCCCCCAGCACCTTCGTCGCATCTATTCCGAGCTTCGTTGTCAGCCCATTTACAGTAGAAGGGTCAAGTGAAGAACCTTTTGCTTTTGGTATCAACACCACATCTTCATCCCATCGAACCCGAGTCGCTATCGCATACTCCACATCATTAGGGTTAAATATATCTATATCGTCATCCACAACGACAACGCGTTTTAGGCTGGGATGTGCGGCAAAAGCGGCGATAACTGCATTCTTTGCCTCGCCCTCTTTTTCCTTCTTTATCTGCACTACCGCATGCAAATAGCAGCATCCGCCATCTGTCAAGAAGACGTTCTTCACTCGTGCCATACGCTCAACCGCTCTAAAGATCAAGGGTTCGTACGGCATGCCCATAAGCAGCTTGTGCTCCGCACCTGAAGGCAGGATAGCATGACAAATCGGATCTCTTTTGTGATACATCCGTGTAAGCGTGATAACCGGCTCAGACCTTATTTTGTCATATGTGCCGGTAATATCCAAAAATGGACCTTCTTTTGCACGCTCGTCACCTATGAACCCCTCAAAGGCGATTTCAGCATGAGGTATTGCCACACCGTTATCTAATTTGAAAAGCTCTATCGGTTCGCTTTTCAATGCCGAGGCATATTCAAACTCTTTTCCTGGTGGCACCCTTGTCGCTGCCGCTAAAAGAATCAACGGGTCCATACCTATGGCTATTCCAACTTTTAACTTTTCGCCTCTTTCTATCGCTTCACGATGCATCATATACAAATGCCTGGAAGGGACAAGCCTCGCGGCTAATCGTTTATCGTCTAATACCATCATCCGGTGAAATGATGCATTTCTCACGCCATCTAATTCCGCAACAACTACACCAGCCGTGATATAAGCACCGCCATCTCTACTGAAATATGTTAATATCGGTAACTCGCCCAAATCCGGCTCTTTAACCACTTCCTTCGTCAGTGAATCCGCTACTATGTTCACCGTGCCGCCCTCGCCACCTTCAGGTATTTTAGCCATGAATTGCACGGTATTTGCAGTTGTTGTGCCAAGCAACTCAGCCAGCGTGTTTCGCCCGCCAACTAGGTTCATTATGACCTTATGCGAACCGTCAACAGCGTGGAAAAGAACCGGCTGACCTTTTTGCTCATGCGCTGCACATATAGATGCCAGCTCGTATTTTGATGACACCGCCTCCCATATTTCTATTACCTTTCCTTCTCGCGCTAATTTATCTATGAACTGTCTCATTTTTCGTATATCTTATATCATATCTTATAGCCTTAGGGGCCTTACTTATAGTTCATAAAAAACTTTGGGTTACTTCACATAACCGTTTTGTGGCTTCTTTGATATCTTTTGCAGCGTATATAGCTCTACCTACGATCGCATAGCTCGGAAAATGCTTTACCGTTTCAAATGCCGCTACTATATCGCCACCCTGGTGTTCTTTACCTATTCCCGGGAAGAGAAAATGCGGCTCTTTTAGTTCCTGTTCTAATAATGTGCAGTACTCCCTCATCTTTTCTATTTTGGTCCCGGGAATTACGAAATGCTCAACCCCCAACTTTATAGCGTCCATATACATCCTCTTTGGTGCATCATCGGCGATATAACCGCCTTCACTTCGTAGATATTTGTTGTGTGTCATCTCGCCACCAACTATCGGCGTTAAGCCAAACTTAAAACAGCCCTTAACCTTTTCATTTAGCTTTTCGGTTTCTACACCAATAACGGCTGCTTTTAACGCTTCCGGTCCCGCTTCCGGGAATATTATGACCGAACTTATCCCCGCCTCCTTACAAACCGCTAATATGTCGCCACCACATATTTCGGGGATATCGGACCCTAATTTCTGATGGTCATATATTATCGGAAGATCGGTATATGATGAAATTGTTTCACATATATGGGGTAAGCCATAGTTCAATGCTAATATAGCCCCTACTTTATAACCCACTACACCTTCTATGTCGCTTGTCTCTTCTACTATCCGCTTTAACTCGCCTATATCTTTCACATCACAAGCAGGCATAATCCCATATCTTGACTTGAAGAGTTGCATTTTCTCGTGAGAATCTATGTAATCTTGTGGTTTCATGGTGACAGCCACCCGTGTATAAACATAACGATTAAATAAATAGCGAAGAAGAGAAGCACTATCATCACTCCGGCCCCTATGCTTAATTTCTCCATCGGCTCGTCCACAAGTTGCGGCTTCTCTTCTTTCAGATCACGCTCTTGTCCTTTATCTTCAGAACCAAACGGGTTCCGCAACTTTGTGCATGTCGCTGTTATCAATACGATAGAAGCAGCCGCGGGATTCCTACTGAACCAAACAGCGGAATCGGTGAGCCTATGTACTCCTCTGTCCATTGCATTCGCAAAAGCCGTCAGCGGTTTCTCGCAGAACCATATAATACCTCTTCCTGCCTTCCGGTACATGTAATCTATATCATACGTTATCCGCTCATGTGGCATAATCAGTACTCTAAATGCGAAGAACATAAAGGCTGTCATCGCCAATAACTCCAATGTGCCTACTGTATGTGCAAGAGCGAACGCATCGTAGTGTAATGCAACCGCTTTATAAGGTAGAATTTCATATAGCATCTTTGGATACACACCAAAGGCAACGCAGAGGAACGCTACAGCGCACATTGGAATAAGCATAAATATTGGTGCTTCCTTTGCTTCTATCTCATCATTTCTCTTGAAAAAGGTGAAATAAGTGAGTTTTAAGAAAGACAAGAAAGTACCTATCGAGCCCAACATCAAAACGAGTGTAAGAATATGCATATCTGACAGTTCCGCAGCGTGTATTATCATCCCTTTACTTATGTATCCATTAAACCCAACAACACCCGAAATAGAGAGAGCTGCTATTATGCACGTTATCGTCGTTACCGGCATCTTCCTCGCCAGTCCACCAAGATCTGTGAGGTTTCTCCTGCCTGTTGAATATATCACTGCACCCATACACATAAACAGAAGCGCCTTATACAGGATATGGTTGAAAACATGGGCAATACCGCCGTTTATCCCTATACACGTGCCTATTCCTACTCCCGCCACCATGTAGCCCACCTGAGATATGATATGATAAGAGAGAAGTTTCCGCACGTCATTCTGCAACAGTGCAAATACAACTCCATAAATACACATCAAGCCGCCCATGTATGCTATAAATGGGATTCCGTCACCGAAGAATAGCGAAAGTTCTGCACCCGGGAAAGTCCTCGCAAGCACATATACGCCCGTCTTTGTCGTAAATACACACATGAATACTGCACCCGCGAGTGTTGCCTTCGGATATGAATCCGGCAGCCAGGTATGCAGAAATATAAATGCCGTGTTCACGCCTATTCCAATAAGCAGGAGGAAATACCCTATGCCCATTTCCACCGGGAAATACCCTATGCCCAAAGCTCCAGGTACTAGCGAGATAGCGCCTGTGCTCATGTAATTTATTATTATCCCTGCGAGAAGGGCACATCCACCGAACAAATGAAACAGGATATATCGCATCCCCGCCTTCGTTGCCCGCTCTGTCCGGGTGTACCAGATCAACCCGAGCGAAGCGAACGCCATTATCTCCCAGAAGATATAGAGCGTAAAGAAGTCGCCGGCAAATACCGCGCCCATCGCGCTTCCTAAATATAACAAGCCACACATAAGCTCGCCATTCTCTTTTACTATGTCTAACGAATATAATATCGCAGCAGCGCCGATTATGGCAAATATATAGCCCATTATCAGGCTCAATCGGTCAACATATAAGAATGTCAGATCTAATCCGGGTAGAACAGGGAATACCCAACCTACGTGTGGTTCTAATACTGCCACACCGATTAACCCCACCACCGCTAAGAGAATAAGATAAACCTTCCTCGCACTGCCCTTACCGAACAGTGGTAATAACGCAGCTCCGAGGAAATAAATGATAAAAGGCGGTATATTTGCAATACTACTAATATCAATCATCTTGCTGCCCCTCCTTTTGTATTAGCGACAATATCTGCATCGCTACCAGAAATAATCCAACGCCTACCACACCGAATACGAGATAGAAACCCATAATATGATTATCATACATAAACAATACCAAGGCTACACCCAATACTACCGCTATTCCTACCAGCACTATTTTTAGTATCTTCCCGATCATTGCTGTCACCAATACAACGTAGTTTACCACGTTTTATAAGTTTTACCAAGAAATCTATGCCGATGCATGGGTATCTTCATATGCAGATGTATGGGTAGGCGAGGTTTGCAAGTATTCGCTCATAATTCGGTGGAAGGGGGAAGGTTCTGAAAGCCGATCGTATGTCCCTCCTCCACGCTCCATCTTCTCCACAACGCCCTGATTGAGCAGAGATTTTGCCGCACCAAACCAACCCGTCCCGTTCAGACATTTAAGAACATTCGTAGGATCTATTCCGGTGTTCTTAGCGATCTCCGCAGGATACGAAGCTTCCGGATAATTATTATACAAATACATCATGATCTCACTTCTCACCCTGCTCTTTTTAAGTGACCGAGAAATATCCTCAAATTTGCAATTTGTTCTTCTGTTTCCCCATTTAAAGCGTGCCAGTTACGAATGAGAACTTTTCCCTGACGCAGTTTTTCATGAAGGCCCTGAGGAACGGTATTGAATACCTCATAGTAATTTCCGGCTGATGCTGGAAGCACTACCTGCAGGCGGCTCTTCACTGTAAGCCCAGGAGCCACAACAAAGATATGTTTTGAGCGCGAAAGAGCGTGTCTCACGGTTATAACTCCAGTGATGCTTTGGTTCTTCATATGGTGAATTGATGATCAGTTGGTCAATTGTGGATTTCATGTTTACTCCAGCGTTTGAAGGATACCTTCTATAACCTAAATGAGTGGCGGTAAATCTGTGTTGACTGTTTCCCAAACGATGTACAGATCCACACCATCGTACTCATGTATCATCATGTTGTGCATACCAATCCTATCGCTCCACGATCTTTAAACTTTCAATTCAGCGGTCATTCACAATCTTCACAGCAATCTGCCGGTTACCGCCTACTTCGAAGGGCAAGGAAACAGTACCGCGGTACGCTCCGATCAGTTCCTCCTCTATCTCTGCCCTCAGGTTCTTTGCCAACCGCGCCCAGCCGTCTTTTGCACCTGCTATCGGGAAGAAGACCTGGCTTGGATAGCGGCTTCTCTCGTCATAATCCGTGTCAAGCATCCACATAGCGCTCTTTTCCTTTGTGGTCGTATTGTTCTATATGTTTCTTCCGGGATTTTTGGCGTTTTGGCATCATTTGAACCTACATCTATTTCTACATATCAATCCAATCATAATTAAAACCTTCGCACTAATTCAATAATGTGCAATAATAGATAAGAATAAGGTTTAGGTGCAAAGCCATTCCACCCCTTTATGATGCCCTACATAAAACCCACTCAGGGGCATTTAACCCACTTTTAATTGCACCGAGCTACCCGTCTACCTATTTCCAATTCACTCCCAGCTCCTAGCCCCCAATCCTTACTTAATCCGTAATTCGTAATTCATAATTGATTGATATTTGATTATCCTTTTTGAATGCTTTCAATCAACGATTTACCCTGTTCAGAAAGCCGATAGTATATCGCCTTTTCTCGCTCTACCTTCTCCACAACGCCTTGTTTGAGCAGAGAATTCCCTGCATCGAACCTGTTCCCCATCCCTCTCAGCCCACCCAGGATATTTGTAGGGTCTATCCCGGTATTTCTGGAAATCTCCGCGGGATACGAAGCATTTGGATATATCTTATAGAGATACATTGCGATTTCAGTCCGCACTCGGCTCCTTCTGAGAGAACGCAAGACCTCTTCAAATTGTACTTCCTCGCTCATCACTCGCTCATCCCCTGCAGTTTTTCGCGTGCATCAAATAAATTCTTTATCTCCCTTATCGCTTGAATCCCATCCATCACTTCCATGACCAGATTCACAGTAACGGTGTCCTGCTTCAATTCTTCATATTTCTCTACCCCTTCCTTTCCATTAACCGCGAAGTCAACTACTTCGTATTTTTCCTTCTCATGTCCAAACATCTCAACTAGCATTTCGCGCATATATATCGCATCTTCCACTATCAATATCCTCTTCTTCTGCATCTTTTTCCTCCCACCTTTTATTATTGCCGTTTTGGCATAATAAAGAAAAATTTTGAGCATTTTCCAACTTCACTTGTAGCCCCTACTATCCCGCCATGTAACTATACTAATTAAAAGCTCAAAAATAAAAGATGTGTGTCAAAGACCTTATTGCCCTGAAGAACGAAGATATTGGCGAAGGCTTTGAGAGAAGAAGCGAAGAAGAATAGGAATGAAGACCGCTTCTTGTAGATTTTAAGCTTTTGGTCGCAAAATGCAGAGTGTAAATTGACAAAAATGAGTGCGGAGAAGACGTTCTGAGAACAAAAAAATCGAAAGATATTTATATACCCTCCTCACATTCAAAGCTTATAAAGTAAGAGATAAATAAGGATAGGTGTTTCAAGATAAAGATGGGCACATCGAAAACGCTCGCAGAGATAATGATGGATTGGCGCACCCTGGCAGTGATAGCGCTTGTGACGATTGGATGGCGAACTTATGTAAGCATTGATGGTACGATAGCGCTTTGGGAAAGTGTCTGCTCAGGCGTTGTTCTCATGATATTTGGCTGGGGTATCTTTGGTTATCTCTATGCCATGTCTAAGCGAGATACAAGCTGGCTAATATCAAATAAGCTAGCTCAGGGGCTCGCCATTAGCACAGGTGTCTTAAATCTTTATGTGATTATTTACTACGGGATGAAATGGCAGAGATTAATGGCGGGAATGGAAGCTTATGTAGAAGCTTATATGCCGAGCGATTACCTTCTCCGGAGCCTGAGATACGCCATGTTAGTGATGGCGTATTGTGGTATAATATGGGCGACCGGGCATCTAAAGAAGATGCATGATAATTACATGCTGATAACCGAAGATATGCCGGAGATGCGAAGGAAGGGTGCGGCGGAGACAATGTTCAGGGTAATTACCGATGAACGAACAGTAATAGTGATATTGGGTGTGGTATTTCTATGGCGCGCCGTCATAAGTCTTGACGGAGAGATAGAGCTCTGGGAGAGTATGTGCTCAGGCATTGCTCTTTCCATGTTGGGTTGGGTTCTCTTCGGGTACATAAGTTCATTGGCAGTGAGAACAACCAGACCAAGCGTTGCAAAGATATATCAAGGGTTTGCCTTTGCTATATTCTCTATAGACGTATATATTCTCGTTTACTACGGGATGAGGTGGTATACCTTACTACAGTTGTATCCAGCTACGGAGGAAGCTATAATGCCAATGGCTTATGTCTTTAGAGATATAAGATATTTTGTGTTGGCGATATTTTTCTGCGTAACCATCGTGTTTTCCAAGTATCTGGAAAAAGCCTCTGGTGAGTGTGAGTATTTGACTAAGAAAGAGGCATGAGGTAGAGAAATACTCTTTCCTTGACATTCTGGAATTTAGTTTGTAATAGATATTAGTACTGGTACGTGATAGGATATGTCAAGATGCGCAAGAGAGAATCCATATTCAAATTGGTAACCGACGAACGAATATTGATATTGATAGTGGGGATTGCCATTCTATGGCGATGTGTCTTAAGCTCTGATGAGACTATATCCTTCTGTGAAAGTGTATGTTCCGGTATTACGCTTATCCTAATGGGCTGGGTTATCTTTGGTTACCTGTATTCTATGTGCCAAAAACCGACTGACTGGCCAGTCACAAGTAAGATTTATCAGGGTATTACCGTTAGCCTTCTCGTTTTAAATATCTATGTGGCTATTTACTATGGGATGCGCTGGTTCGGGATACTGCACGAAGAAGTATATGTGCCGCTGGATTTCGTCTTCAGTGATGTAAGATACCTCATGTTAGTGCTGTGCTACTGCTCAGTGTTATGGACAGCGAGGTACTTAAAGGGGATGCGGGATAAGTACCGATTGCTAATCAAAGAAAGACCGAAGAGGCACGACACAACATGTATGAAAAGATATGTAGTATGGGTGATGATGCATGAACGGACATTAACAGTGATAGTGGTAGCAGCGATTTTATGGCGGATCGCTATAAGCGTTGACCATACCATAACATTTAGGGAAAGTGCAATCTCATGTGTTACCCTGCTCATATTGGGCTGGTTTCTCTTCGGTTATGTATGCGCATTGTCCGTGAAAGCAAAACGCAAGAAAGAACTGACAAAGGTCATCCAGGGGATTGCCTTTGGTCTAATGACGATAAACATTTATGCTATCTTTTACTACGGGATGAGCTGGTATGTATTAATACTAGGCATGGGTGATGTATCGGGGGCTTATGTGCCGGTGGATCTCCTTTTCAGAAATATACGATACATTATGTTGGTAATATTTTACTGTACTGCAATAGTGTTATCGAAGTTCTTAGAGAATGCATATAAGGATTATACAGTACCAATCAATAAAAGTGCAAATTTAAATGACTAACATGCCCTTGTTGTAAAGTAGCGACATCGCATACGCCAACATACAAAATGCAAGGAACACAAGCGCTAAGAAGATACCGGCGTAAAAGCCTACACTTTCCACGTCTACCCCGGGGCAATTCGTCTTTACTGATTCCACCGCCTTCGGATCATTAGGCTCCAAAGACATCATGAGCCTCATTGTACCCGCGGGGCATTTAAAAAAACATTTCAGTGCACCAAAGAATTTATTGCCCATTCCCTTCCTCCACTCCTTTTATCTCTTTTGGGGACGCCATCTTCATCTCCTTTTCATCTCAATAGTAACGCTGTCTTCATATACACAACTTATACCTTATAAAGGTTTCGATATTTGTCGTAGCTTTGGGACCATGTCATAGGTATCTATTTTGAGTATCTGCACGATGAAAAAAGCGAAAAAAATATAACCTCTCATATCAAAGATACATGTGTAGTAAAGAGGAAGGTGAAAGAAGAAAATGGCAGCGGAATTGATGTTAGATGTTAGAGATGTAATGACCTATCCGGCTATCACTGAAGAAGGAGATGCATCAGTCGCTAAAATATTGAAAATCATGAAAATGTCGGGAATAGGAAGTGTGGTCATAACAGAAGAAGATAAACCAGTAGGAATTGTTACTGACCGTGACATAGTGATGAATGTTATAATGAAGGATAGAGACCCAAGTAAGCTAAAAGTGAAAGAGATAATGTCCTCCCCCCTGATGACCATCGAGGCAGATGCATCCCTAAGGCATGCAGGCAAGCTCTTGGTTGAGAAGGGCATAAGAAGACTGCTTGTGATTGACGATGGAGAGCTCGTAGGCGTTGTAAGCCTTAGAAATATACTGACAGGAGAGCCACAGCACGTAAGAAAATATCTATTTTAAAAAACGGAAGTTATTAATATACCTAAATCCTTAAGTAATACTTGGAGGTGATATAAGAAGATGTTATTCATAACATGCGTGAGTGTCAATCCGGGTATGATAGAAGAAGCGAAAAAATTCGGCGATGAGATACTTAAAAATCCGCCCACAGGCGTCAAGTTCATGCAAGTGTATCACACACTGGGCAGGTATGATGCGATATGGATTTACGAGGCGGAAGATGCAAAAGTGATTGAAGATTTCCTTCACCAAAGCCGAGATGTCTCAACCACGGAAACCTGGGTTGCATTTACAAGAGAGCTGTAAGCAGGAGGGATCTGTTAGTATCCCACCTTTATTTTTTTTATTGATGCTTAAAACAGTTTCTAATATCTTCCGTATATAAAACCAGTCTACTCATTTCCTTTTTAGATAGTGACCTAGAATGCGCGATCTTCTTCCTTATTGGATCCAGTTCATGTAACTTACTTATTACTACTTTAAAATACTCTTGGTTAATTATATCTTCAAATAATTTATAATTTCTCCCTTTTTCAAATATTCGTTTTAAATCTGTGAAATCACTATAATCTATTAACTCATAGTTGCCATCAATTACTGGATTTTTCTCCTCTTCTTCCTTTCGTGATTTCCATTCTTTTAGCATTTCAGGCCGTATTTTATTTTCGAGATTGCTTTTATTAGGTTCAATAATTCTTACATTAATTAGAGTCCTCAAATATCGTTCTAACACATAAAGACTTTCATAGGCTTTTATATTAAAAACGTTGCCTTGCGCGGGAATTAATTGATTTCCGTACTTAACCTTTGCCCCATTAATTTCTGATTGTAATTTATGTAAATCAAAACCAGCACTTTGTATTCTTGTAATCGCTTTTGCAATATCAGTCACCGGCTTAGAAGACTCAAAAGATTCTGATGCTTCCTTCATTTGGGATTGAAGGGATGAAAAACAAGCAGTGAATGATTTAGTCAGATTTTCAAGACTTCCTTTGATCTTTTCATCACTCTTTATTAATGATTCTACTTTTACTTCTTCTCCTTCAACCGCTTTTTTTCCTTCTTCTTGCATTTGATTACACCCCCCTTCATGATACAATAGGTGGCTAGCATATTGAGCAAATGCGAGGCACCTAATTTCATGGTGCAAGCCACCTACCTATAAACATAGCCAACAGATATAAAGCAATGAAGACTAAAATCAGCAGCAGCGCAGTACCTATGTTCAATCTCACCATTGGTTCTCTCTGAGGCTGCATCTTATGTATCTCTTCCAGATCTCGTTCATATTCCGCAGCCTTTTCCGGTGTAATACTCGGTTGCTCTACCTTCAGCTTCATCTCTTTACCTTTTATTCTCATCGCGGCCACGGGATTCGTACTGACCCAGACGAAAAAAGCGGCTAGTTTCATTACATGAAAATCAATATATCGTGCAAAAGTCATCAGCGGTCCTTCGCATAGCCTTATGAGCCATTGTCCAGGCGGTGTTTTAAATATAGCCATCCATATTATCCAAAACGCAACGAAAGCGAACATCAGCGGTTCATCTAGTAGGATCATTTCTTATGGATGCACACCTCCGCCTATATTTAAACTACTCATCGCTGTTTCCACAAGGTCTGACATATAAAACAGGTCCGGATAGAAGTAGAATATGATAGAACAAGTAGCTGTTATTACTATGGGCACGAGCATAAATAACGGTGCTTCCTTTAGTTTGCTTCCACCTTCGGGCTTCTTGAAAAAAGCGATATATATAATCGGGAAGAAATACATCACGTCTAGTATAGCAGCTATTAAGAGTATATAAGGGAAATACGAAATTGCTCCGCCTGCTTCTTCACAGCCATGAACAAGAAGGTGATGCGATAGATAACCCGCAGTCGGCGGGAGTGCACACATGCCGAGCGCGCCGATAGTGAATGTGATCATCGTCACGGGCATTACCCTTCCTATACCTGCCATATCGCTTATGTTCCTCTTACCCGATGCCACCATTATCGCGCCCGCACACATAAAAAGCGTTATCTTCATGAACGCATGGAAAGGAATATGTATCATCGCACCTGCTATTCCGTCGTACGTTAATAACGCGGCACCAAAGATAACCAGCGATAGCTGGTTTATTGTAGAGTATGCAAGCCGTTTCTTCAGATTGTCCTGTGCGAGAGCAAACAAATTAGCAACAATTATCGTGAAAATAGCGATAGAAATAAGTACTAATCCAAGTCCAAGTGCGTGCATCAAATCCACGCCAAATATGTAACATACGACTCGGATAATACCGAATACGCCCGCCTTTACCACCGCCACGGCATGTAGCAGCGCACTCACGGGCGTTGGTGCGGCCATTGCAGTAGGCAGCCACGAGTGAAAAGGCATCCACGCCGCTTTCATGAACCCCAAGAGGAATAACACGAATAGTACTGTCAACATCGCTCGCGATGCTTCAGCCGCGAGGTTTGGTATTCCGCCGTTCACAAAATCAGTCGTTCCCGAGATGTGATATGTTATAATCAGGGCGGCTAAGAAGAATACGCCCGCGGTAAGCAAATAGGCAAGATATTTACGGCCTGCAAATAGCGCTTCCGGTGTCTGGTCATGTGCCACCAACGGATACGTTGAGACAGTCAATATCTCGTAAAATATGAACATCGTGAGCAGATTCCCGGATAGTGCTATGCCTACTGCACCGAAGATCGCCCATGCGAAACAGAAATAATAACGTGTTTGCGCATGCTCGTGCAGCGACCTCATGTAGCCTATGGAATATGAAGATACCAAAATCCACAAGAATGAGGAAGTAATGGCGAAGACAAGCCCAAAAGCATCTACGCTGAACCCGAATTCAACATTTGGGAATGCTGTGAAGAACGTACATGTAATTATATTCCCGTCTAGTATAACCGGTACCATGGAGATGACAATCAAGAACTGTATTATGCCCGCGAGCATCGTCCAACCTTCTCTTATGTTCGGCCACTTGCCAAATAGAACTATAAGTATAGATGCAATTGCCGGGCATAAAATCGCTAACACCGGGCTTAAAGATTCCACTTCCGCTATCATGATGTTGCATACTCCCCTAAACCGAAAAGGGCATTAATCTGGTCGAATACAGGTAGAGGCATCTCTATGAGCCAGAAGATACCGACGATAATACATAGAGCTGCGAGGATTAATATTGGTATAAGCATACTAAGCGGTAATTCATCTCTCTTCGCCGACTGCGAATGAATATCTTCTCCTTTCATGTACAATGTTTCTACCACGCGCCAGAAATAAACAAGGTTTAATAACGTACTGAATAGCAGAACCGCTACAAATACGATATATGCCGGGTGACCTGCGCTTGCAGCATCCAAACTGGCAAATATTATGTACACCTTTGAGACGAAGCCTACGCTCGGTGGCACGCCAATCATAGATATTGCCGCTAATGTGAACCCAAAGCAGGTATAGGGCATCTTCCTTGCCAAACCCTTTAAATCCGCGATGTCCCATAACTCCGCCTTGTAAATAAAAGCACCGGCAACTAAGAACAAGCAGCCTTTCATCAATGCGTGGTTAACTATATGCATCAATGCCGGATTAAGCCCGCCCCAAAGTGGCGAGTGCGTAGATGTGGAAAGTCCAACTGCAAGCATGATATAGCCCATCTGCGAAACTGAGGAATACGCTAGCATCCGTTTCAGGTTATACTGCGCTATCGCAAGGATAGACCCTACAATTATTCCTATTGCCGATAACCAACAGATAAAATCGAATATTGGTACGTAACGTGTGATGAAATCGACAGTGTAAACAGAAAAGCTGATTCTTATGAATGCATAGGTGGAGACCTCGATAATTATACCGGAAAGCAATGCGCTTATTTCAGACGGTGCAAATGAATGCGCATCTGGTAACCACACATGAAGCGGGAAAAGCGCCATCTTTATGCTTAATCCAACAGTGAAGAATACAAACGCCGCTTGCACTGCCCTGTTCTCATAATAACTTGGCAATATGAGCGAGAGATCGTGCATGTTCAACGTACCCGTTATCGCGTACAAAAAACCTATCCCGAGCAAGAAGAAACAAGCGCCGATCGCACCCAATACGAGGTAAGTGAAGCTCGCCTTCAGCGCTATCTTTCCTCGCGATGCTATTAACGCATACGCGGATAAGGAGGTTATCTCGATAAATACATACATGTTGAATATGTCACCGGTCAGGGTTATACCGCAGAGACCAGTAATAAGGAGTTGAAAAAGTGCGTAAAATGAGACAATTTGATGCGGCAACTCGTGCTCTATGTTCCTCTTTGAATACGTGACGCAGACCAGAGCTAAGAATAGAAGTAATACCAATACATAAGCATTCAACGCATCTACGACATATTCTATGCCCCATGGCGGACTCCATCCGCCGAGCCAGTATATTATGGGTCCATCCGTAGTGACATGTTGCAGGATAAAAAGAGACATGATAAATTGAATTAGAATGGTTGCAAAGGCGATGAAAAAGCAGGATTTCTTGTTCAGCCAGCCGGCAATCAAAATAGTGAGTGACGAAAGCATGGATATTACTACTACCAGTACAGGCAAATGTTCGACACTAAGCATAAACTTTTAGTTAGCCTCCCTTCCCTTCAACACCCTTAGCAACATGGTGTCTTTAACTTTAAGGAGCACCTTCATCGTAACCATCCATTATACAAAGACATGTGTACACTGGGATATATAAAGTTATCGTTTTTTTTCTTCTACATGCCGCCAGTGGCATGCCTTTCACCACGTCTTTACCCCGTCTTTCTCCTGCCTCCCCCCGCTTCCCTCCCTACCTACCCTTTACCGCAAGCGCAAATATCCACGGTCTTAGCTGTCTGGTATTAGTAGCCCTAAAACCTAAAACCTAAAACCCGAAAAAACCGAAATCTATTTATATACCTTCGATAGAAGGATAATAGTAGTGGAGTCTTCAAGAAAAGATGGGCATGAATGGTTTTTTTGAAAAAGTGGTATTGGATGGGCGGACATTAATAGCGATATTAATTGTAGCCATCCTATGGCGAACTTACATAAGCATCGATGAGAGTATCGCCCTCTGGGAAAGTCTGTGCTCAGGTATCGCTATCATCATATTGGGCTGGGTTATCTTCGCTTACACGTGTCACATGTTTAAGGTACAGAAAGGTTGGCCAATTTCAAACTGGATTTATGAAGGTATTGCCATTAGTATGGTCTCTATAAACGTTTACGTTCTTATTTACTATGTGATGAGATGGTTTAAGTTACTGCACGTAGAAGCTTATTTGCCATTGGATTTCATTTTCCGGGATGTGAGATATATTGCCTTAATAGTGTTTTATTGTGCAATCTTATGGTCGCTGAAGTATGTAAATAAGATGCACGAGGATTATATATCGGAGTCAAAAGAGAAGGCGTTTCTGCATCTCATATCGCCATATTTATACCCAACGGCAAAAAAGCTGAGAGAAATGAATGTGCGAGAATTAATAAGCACTGTGCTAACAGATGAACGGACATTATTAGTAGTAGTAGGCCTAGCGTTTTTATGGCGAACCGCCATAAGTTTTGACTACAATATAACAAAAGGAGAAAGTGTCTCCTCAGGTATCGCCATTTTTGTCTTGGGTTGGCTCTTATTCACTCTTTTAGTTATCATATCTGTTAGACAGAGAGACTGGTTGGATTTGGCTAAAGTCTATCGTGGAATTATCGTTGCGGTAACAGCCATAAATATTTACGTTCTTGTTTACTATGCGATGAGATGGTATAGACTATCAGAAGATGTGGTGGAAGCCTTTGTGCCTCTGGATTATATTTTCCGAGATGTAAGATTTTTCGCAGTAGTGATTTTCTATTGTGCAGCAATAGTACTTTCGAAGTTCCTAAAAAGGGCGTATGATGAATATTCATTGCTATCTGCATCTGTGGGAGCGAAGACCCGCCAGTAACGGAAATCATAAACAAGAAAACAGAAAATAAATTATGGACACAGATTAACGCAGATTAACACAGATGATAAGAATCAACACGGCTAAATTAAACTAAAATAAATCTGAGTAAATCAGTGTCTTAAATAGAAGGAAGCTATACGTTATATAGAATAAAAAAGAAAAAGTGTCACACAAAAGCGGTGAGCTTCAACTTAAGAGAATCTTCTGTGATGATATTCTCCACGCAATGTAATTTGGTATCAGGGCGATCGCAATAAAGGACAACAGCTCTATCAAGCACAGTCAAGTCAAACCGATTAGATACCATATGGCGCAGCTCGGTGCCCAAAACACCCTCGGCTGGCATTCCAAATACTGCTACATTTCCCGCTTCCCTTAACTCCATTACCCAATATGAGAACAACTCCGCCATCCTGTCAAGATGGCCCGACATTTTCAACTGATATTGGTACTCTAACAAATCCGTTCCGATACTAACCACGACTGGAGGTTCTAAATCGGAAATAAAATCAGTAAATATTGGAAAATCCACCTCCATTGATTGGCCTTTCAACACTCTCACGTTCTCTCTTACTTTTTCCTTCTTCTCTCTTATCTCAAATACTGTGAGATACTTCATATAATCCTCTTCCTTCACGAATGGCAATATTCCCCTTCTTAACCGCCGCTCATCCCAGCCACTACTCAGAATATTCACACAATAAATACCCTGCTGTACCGCGTTTATAATCATTTGTGCGACAATAGATTGGTACCCGAAGATGGATAAATCATCGCCGTATTCCACTATCGTCGTGCTTCCCTTGCTTAATCCGCCTGTCAGAATTGTATCTATCTCTTCACAACCAGTAGATAAGTGTGTAGACGTATTAGGCAGGATCTCTACTCTTCTTGGCTTATCTATCATCCGCCTCGGGAAAGGCCCGAAATACCTGAATCTACCGCCATCTAAGGTGAACCCATACTGGGGCTGGTCTATCCTGATACCTCTTAGTTTCTTTAGCACTATTTCCCGACCCCTCCGCTCATGTAAGGCTACACGATTCATCTCTACTATACCATCAACTAAATAATCGAGGACCTCGGTCTTAGTTGTTTCTGATATAAGTATCAAATTCATCTTGTATTCCGTTGCATAACTCCTTACCAGGTCGGTTAACACCTTTTCCAGCTCTTCCTTATTCTCACCTTTACCACCGGACATTATCGCTTCCCAGCTATCCATAACGAGAAGAGCGGGCTTTTCTTCCTCGCCCAATTTCGTGTGTAGAAGGTCGGAGAAAGAGCGCGGCTTTAGAAACGCTTTTGATGAGAAATACAACTGCGTTGCATCTATAACATGGAACCCGGTACGTTCTTCCAACCATGGAAATTGTTTGTAAAGAGCGGGGACTGAAACACGCGAAGAAAGATATACAGCATTCTCGCCACCGAACTCGTTGAGCAGCTCAAATGCAAGCATTGTCTTCCCCGTTCCCGGCTCACCCTTTATCAGCAGCGAATATCCGATACCCGCTGACAGTGCCTCCCTCAATTCAGGTGGTATTTTGCTATCCATGTTTCTTTAGAAAGGATTTTTTAATTAAAAAGCCTTTCGCTTTTTTTATTTTTATAATGTATAACTTCTACCCATAAATAAATTTAATTTAGGACGCGGATTTACACCGATTTAATTTCTTCTGCGTTAATCTGCGTTAATCTGTGTCAATAATTGATTTTAGTTTGTTCTATTATATCAGGGTATGAAAAGTATTTCTTCCCACACGGCTCTAAGCGCGTAAAGAAATAGGTAGGCCATCACACAAAGAAGGACGAAGACAGCACCCATGAAAAGACCGAAGTAATAACCTACACTCTCCTCCTCGAAATCAGGGCAAACTTCCTTTAATAATGCCGTTGTCTCAGGATCCGAGGACCCAAAGTTGCGGAGGAGTTTCAGTGTGCATGCCGGACATCTAATAAAGCATTTCATCGCACTGCTGAACTTACTTCCCATCTTTCATTATCTCCTTTTGTTCTTATGTATTTATTATAAACATTTTGGTATTCGCTTATATTAAACCTATCACCGAGTGGAAAAGCTCCAGGATGGGTTTTGGATACAGACCTATGATGATAGATATAACTGCCAGGATAAGAAGAGGAATAGTCATCGTTAATGGCGGGTCCCGAATCTTGCTATCAGTTGCTAATTCTGGCTTCAAGGGCCCAAAGAAAATTCTCTTCGCAGCCCCGAAGGTATATACTGCCGTTAATATAGTTGCTAAGATACCCAGAATCGCAATTGCCTGTCCAACGTAACTAGGATATGCACCGAAAACGCCTGTAAATAGTATCCATTTTCCTGTAAATCCACTTGTGAGAGGAACGCCAGTGAGTATTGTCGCGGCTATTATCCAGAGCGTAGCAGTTATTGGCATCTTATGTATAAGTCCACCCATCTTCTTCATATCTCGTATCCCCGTTACGTAAACTACTATACCCGCCGTTGAGAAGAGAATGGCTTTACCCAGGATATGACTCAAGAAGTAATAGAGCCCACCTTCAATACTCCAGATGGTGAGTGCACCCAACCCAATGACCGAAAAAGAAATCTGACCGATAGTAGAGCAAGCACAGAGTCGTTTCACGTCTGTTTGAGCCATTGCGAGTAGAGCGCCATATATTATGGTTATCAGAGCCAGGATCATGATCGGTATGCTGAACACTTTGAGATCATCATGGAGTGGTAAGATGAGAACCCGGACAATCACATAGGCGGCTATATTAGCATAAATTGTAAGTGACGCGGCTATGCAGGTGGGTGCCTCTCCATCAACCCAGGGCATCCAGACATGAAGTGGAAATACGGCCATCTTAATAAATAACCCGATAAAAATCAGTAATGCAACCCAAACAGCTATTGGAGTCCCTGCAAGAGCGTCTAACTCCGAGATTTCAAAGCTGCCTATCTGAGAATAAACAAGTACAGATGCAAATAGGACGAATGTTCCACCTACAATCCCCCATAGGAAGCACATTACGGCCACTCTAAATCGATCTATGTAACCAAAGTAGCTTATTAACAAGTAAAAAGGGATAATGAGTAATTCTATAAAGAGATATAGTATTATAAGGTTTGTAGCAAAGCAAATACCCATGAAAGCTGCGGATACAAGTAGGTATAGCCCGAAATACGCGGTGTAATAGTTAATTATCGTCTTTTCATCCTCTTCCCCATATAATATATCTACTCTCTGTTCCATATAGCGGAGTGAGTGAAATGCAAGAGCAGTGCAGATAATATTTATTATCAATGCAATTGGTAGACTCAAACCGTCCGCTAAGAGACCAAATGATACATAGGGCCCCCACAGGTAACTCTCGCTAATTACTGTACCCTGATAAAGTCGGATGCTCATGATGCAGAGCAGAGCTGTAGTGTATAGTAGAGCAATACCGGCGATAAAAGCTGCTTTTTTACCTAATATGCGCCGGGTTAAAAGTATGACTATAGCGGCTATAACAGGTACTATTATTGTTTGCGTGAGTATATACGGCATCATAATTTCGTCACCACCCCAAATAATACAAATATTAGAAGGAGAATCATCGCGATAAGTATGTAGAACACATTATACGATATCTCTCGGACCTTATCTTCCTTTATTTTATTATATATATTCTGGAAGTTCAAAAGTGCAGGAACCCGCTCATGAAACGCCTTATCTATTCTTGTCTCAACAACTGTCTGTGACTTTGGTGGGATCCCGCGGAAAAAAACAGCCATACGCATCAGACTGTTGTCCATATATTTTGCAGTTGCCATCAGCGGTCCTTCGCAGAACCTTATAACCATTTTCCCGGGTATCCTGTAGAACCAATCGGTGTCAAGCGTAATCGTTGGCGTGCCATGAAGTTTGCCCTTTAGCAGCCAGAACGCTATGAACGTAAAGACGAGGAGTTGACTCATTGCAATTACATGACCCGGTGCATAAGGTTCATAATGAACGGTATATGGAAGAATGTTATAAAGTATTGCCGGATACACCCCGAGCAGGGTGCATAAAAATGCGGCTATACCCATTGCGGCAAGCATATTCCATGGCGGCTCTCGCGCCTCGCATACAGGCTTATCCCTCGCGAACCATACACCCCATGGAAGTTTCAGACCTGTGTGAAGGAAAGTTCCTACGGATGCGAGTTCAAGCATCAACCATATAGTCGAATAGTCCCACATAGCAGAGGCGTGGACAACCATTGTCTTACTTATGAATCCATTGAATAGCGGGAATCCGGAAATGGAGAACGCACCAATCATGTACAGCCAAAAAGTAATGGGCATGTATTTGTAGATACCACCCAGTTCAGTCAGTTTTCTTCGCCCCGTTACCTCGATTACTGCACCCATACCCATGAAAAGCACCGCCTTATAAAGGATATGGCAGAAAGCATGAGCAGTAGCACCGTTTATCGCCATATTGCCTGCTGCCGTGCCGAAAACGCCCATTCCTACACCCGCCACCATGTAGCCCACCTGGGAAATGATATGGTATGCAAGAAGCCTTCGTATATCATTCTCAAGCACTGCGAAGACCACACCATACAGTGCCATTATTGCTCCTAACCATATCAGAATTTCCCAACCTGGGAAACCACGTAGCAGCACGTATATCGCGCTCTTCGTGGTAAACGCAGTTAAGAACACCGCGCCTGTAACACTTGCTTCCGGATACGCATCCGCCAGCCACGCGCCTAAAGGAGGAACCGCAGCGTTTATGATAAACGCGAGGAATATTAGATAAGTGCCCAGATACTCGCTACCTATGCCCCAGGTAAAAGAATCAAATGCAATAGAACCACCATTCTGTAAATGTATCAGAATACCGGCTAATAGGCATACACCGCCAAAAGAATGCACCATGATATAGCGGAATCCCGCACCGGATGCCGCTTTCGTCTTCCCATACCAGACTATAAACAGCGATGCCCATGCCATTATCTCCCAGAAGAAGAACAAAGTAATGAGATCTCCTGCAAATACCACTCCAAGCGTGCTTCCAACGTATAATAATGCAGCCACGTGCTGCCAATCCTCTTTTATATGTATTGCATATAGGAACATGCAAAAAGAAGCGATTACGAATATGTATGCAAATACCATGCTCAGCGGGTCTATTCTGCCGAGGGTAAGCTCATAGCCCATGAATGAGAACTGCCAGAAAGGTCCTTCCCCGAATACACCTTTGGATATAAGAATGAGAATTACAAATGCTATCGCCGGGAGTAAGAGTACATATGCCTGTTTTACTTTACCCTTTAATAGCGGCACTAAAAAAGCGCCGAAGAGGTATACGAATCCGGGATGGAACCACTCAATCACTACCTATCACCCCCCTCTTCCTGTAAATACTAAATACTAAATCTGAATTGATTTTGCATTTTGCATTTTGCATTTTGCATTTTTCAGTGTTTCTCATAATAATCCTCCTCCTTCTGAAGCCAATGATGCCCAAGTGCTTTTGACGCAACGATGATGAACACACAGCCAACGAAACCGTACACTGCACTAAAGACCGGTATTTCTTCCCACCAGAAGTGCGGATGTAGATGTAAAAACAACATAGCTAGTATCCCCGCCAGAATAGTTGCGAAAATGCTTATATACAGCAACACAAACAAAACCCGCATCGTTATCTTCATCTCTAGTTCATGCACCTCCTAAACCCGCAACTGCGGTTTGAGCAAGCTCTAATATATAAAATGTGTTCGGGAACAAGCAGAATATAATAGAGAAAATTGCCGTTAAAGTCAGTGGAATAAGCATAAAAATAGAAGCCTCTTTTATCACTGCCTTTTTAGGCTCTTCGCCTCCTTCCGTCCAACCTTCGGGCTTACCAAAGAAAGCGGTATATATAATCGGGAAAAAATAAACGATGTCCAGCAGAGAACTTATCATAAGAACAGCTAGTAGACCCAGAGAATGTGCTTCCAGTGTCCCTAAGCCGAGATACCATTTACTTATAAAGCCACACACTGGTGGAATTCCACTCATACCAAGCGCGCCTATGGTAAATGCCGTCATTGTTACCGGCATTGTTCGTCCTATACCAGCCATCTCGCTTATGTTCTTCTTGCCAGTAACTGTTATTATCGCACCCGCGCACATGAACAGCGTTATCTTCATAAAGCCATGAAAGGGGATATGAAGCATTGCTCCCTGTACGCCCATAGTGTTTAACAACGCCACGCCAAAGAGGATATAAGATAACTGGCTTATCGT